>ERZ1023666.59-NODE-59-length-52503-cov-18.195451_pt1 | contig 52503 bp, 38 predicted proteins | sample MGYA00380341_ERZ1023666 | MGnify/ENA primary metagenome ERZ1023666 (study PRJEB33179, sample SAMN07448983) | human gut metagenome | biome: Human-gut; feature: Human associated habitat; material: Faeces | host: Homo sapiens | place: India: Bhopal | collected...
ACACCAGTTGCGTGATACAATTTTGAGCTGATGATGATACGGGCTTCGGTTTTGATAATTGTAAGATCGTCGGCAGCGTTGAAGCAACTCACCCAGAACTTCCATTTCCGCACGCGTCTGAAATATACAGGCACTATCGACAAAAACGGAACGCTCAACGGCGACATTGTCATCGAGGGCGGCATTGACCCGACGCTTGACTCCAAGCATTTCCCCGACCGCGAAACCTTTGTCTCCGCCGCTGTTGAAAACATCAAACTGTGGGGCATAAAAGCTATCAAAGGCAACATCCGCCCGGAGGAAAAGATACAGCCGCACAACGCCGTGCCCAAAGATTGGCTCGACGCCGACGTGACGGAAGACTATGGCGCGGGAGTGCATTCGATAAACTACAACGACAATCTGTTCTCGCTGATTATCGACACATCGAGCGGCCGCGCCCTTGTGGTCGACACCGTGCCGCATCTGCGTTCGATACAGATAGACAACCGGATGACGGTGGTGAATCGCGGCAGATTCAGCCCTGTCGTGCAACGCAAGAAAAACAACAGCCGAATCACGCTTAGCGGAGCTATGCGCCGCATGCAGGAGCCGATAGAAGTGGTCACCACGATGCCGCATCCAGCCGTAGGTTTGTGTGCCGATGTGAGAGAGACACTCGAGAGCGAGGGCATCCCCGTTGAAGGAAAAAAGGTGAGTGCAAGCGACAGCGATGCCATGCAAATCCTGTCGTACGAGTCGCCGGTGCTGCCAGAGATTCTGAAATCGTTGCTTTTCCGCAGCGACAACATGTATGCCGAGTCGGTGCAGCGCAAATTGGGCGAGAGCATCTACGGCGATCCGCAGCGTGAGTATGGCGAGAAGGCAGTGACCAAGATAGTAGAACAATGGGGCATCAACATGGACAAGGTGACTCTCTATGACGGCAGCGGATTGAGCCGCACAAACCGGATGACACCACTGTTTCTGGCAAGCGTGCTGCGCTCGGCCGCACTCGACTGGCAGACCGGCGACCTTTTCCCGACATTGCTGCCACGATGCGGCGTTGACGGAACGGTGCGCAACCTGCTAAAAGGCACGTGCCTGTCGGGAAACATTGCATTGAAGTCGGGCAGCATGACCGGCGTGAGATGCTATGCAGGCTATTACCCCGCCGAGCGTCCGCGCTACTCCGTAGTGCTGCTTACAAACAATTTCCACTGCTCCTACGAACAGCTGAAATCATCGATAGAACGGCTGATGGTGGGAATGTTTGAATCGTATCAGGACACTATTGACAAACGACAAAATACTCCTCAATTATGAAAACCGACATAAGAAAAATGATTGCCGAGGCTTACGAACTTGAGGGACTTCTGCTCCTCGCCGACAATCGTGGCGCCGACACTCCGGAATATGTGTTTACGGCAATAGGAGAGAAGCTCGACAGGTTGCAGATGTTGCTTGGCGAAAGAGAAGGCGATGATGGCGAAGAAACGCAGGAAGACGCCTGTATGGTGGAGAACGACGTGGCCGATGCCGGAAGCGAAGAGCCAGTGGTGGACGCGCCTGAAAGCGAAGAGCCGGAACCAGAGCCGGAGGAAGACGTGGCGGAAGTGACGGCAGAGCAAGTTGCCGACGGCGAATATGACAATGAGCAGGAGCCTATGGTCGAGCTCGTGCTTGACGATGAACCCACCGCAGAACCTACCGCAGAACCTACCGCAGAACCCGACGCGGAGACACCGAACGTTGCGGATGAAACAGAAGACGTCGAGGCAGAGGATAATATAGAAGAAGAGCCGGAAGCGAATGAAAAGGCATCCGACGATAGCGAGCCTCTGCGTCTTGACGAAAAACTGCAGCGCAGCCGTTCGAAAGACCTTAAATCAGCGTTCTCGCTCAACGACACATTCCGTTTCCGCCGCGAACTTTTCGGCAACAGTGCCGCAGAGATGACCGACGCTCTCCATATGGTGGAGGCAATGCATTCGTTTGACGAGGCGGAAGATTATTTCTATGGCGATCTTGGATGGGACCGCGAGTCGGACGACGTGAAAGAATTTATGGCGATAATAAAAAATCATTTTCTATAGCGATGGCACAGAAACCCACAGCGGAAGCCGGCATACTCTATGTGGTGCCGACGCCGGTAGGCAACCTTGACGATATGACCGTCAGAGCGGTGAACGTGCTCAAGGAAGTAGACGTTATTCTTGCCGAGGACACACGCACCAGTGGAGTGCTGATGAAGCATTTCGGCATCGAGACGCGTATGCAGAGCCATCATAAATTCAACGAGCATGAGACGGCGGCAGGCATAGCCCAGCGTTTGAAAGGCGGAGAGCGCATAGCCCTTGTGTCGGATGCCGGCACTCCGGCCATCTCCGACCCCGGTTTTATGCTTGTGCGCGAATGCCGTCGTGTGGGCGTCAAAGTGGAGTGCCTTCCCGGCGCCACAGCCTTTGTTCCCGCGCTTGTCGACAGCGGCCTGCCATGCGACAAATTTTGCTTTGAGGGATTTTTGCCACAAAAAAAAGGCCGTTCCACACGCCTTGCCGAATTGAGCGTAGAGCCTCGCACAATCGTGTTCTACGAATCGCCGCTCCGCTTGGTTAAAACCCTGACACAGTTGGCAGAAGCTTTTGGCCAGGACCGAGAGGCAAGCGTCAGCCGCGAAATCTCAAAACTGCACGAAGAGACCTGCCGCGGCACCCTTTCTGAACTTTGTGAACATTTTTCCGTGAACGAACCGCGAGGAGAGATTGTTATAGTAGTGTCGGGCAAGAAAGAAGAAAAAAGCGCCGGCAAAAGAGATAAGTACGCACATTTTAAAACCGAAAAAAAACAGAATTTACTATGAAGAAGATGATGATTCTCGCCCTTGCGCTTACAGGTGCGCTCGTGGCATGCAACGGCAACAAAGAGCAAAAAGACGCTCTTGCCGACACTACGCAACCTGACATCTCGAAAGTTGAGGGACAGCGCGATAGCTTGATGAACCTTATTGGCGACATCAGCCAGAACCTTCTCGAGGTGAACCGTATGGAAAACATCCTTGTGAGCGGCGATTTCAAGGACACTCCCGACAAGCGTCAGGAAATCATAGCCAACATCAACGCACTCCGTCAGGAGCTTGACGCACGCAAGCAGGCGCTGGAGGAACTTGAGAGCAAGTTGAAAAGCTCAAACGGATATTCTGCAAAATTGCAGAAAACCATAGAGTCGCAGAAGCAACTCATTGATGAGCAGTCGCAAAAAATTCAGCAGCTTGAGGCAGCATTGGCAGATGCGAATGTGAAAATCTCAGATTTGAACAAGAATGTGGAAGATTTGAACACACAAGTGTCGACCGTGACAGAGGAGCGCAACGCAGAGACACAGCGTGCCGACAAGGTCACCGACGAACTCAACATCTGCTACTATGTTTGCGGAAGCAACAAGGAGCTGAAAGAACACAAGATTCTGGAAAAGAAATTCTTGGGCAAGACAAAGACCATGGAGGGCGATTTCGACCGCTCTTACTTCACAAAAGCCGACAAGCGCAAGCTCACAGAAGTGAAGACTTACGCCAAGAAGGCGGAGCTGAAGACATCACATCCAGCTGGATCATACTCGATGGAGACGGTTGGCGGAACAGTGGTGATAAAGATTAAGGATGCAAAGAAGTTCTGGGAAAAATCGAATTTCCTTGTAATCCAGACTAAGTAATACTCAACATTCCCCATTTTTATAGAAATCCAGTGGTGCCAGGCATGAGAATGTCTGGCACTACGATTTTTTTTCAATCAAGTTTTTCTGCCGGCCCCGTTTATTGACGGAAAAATTTTGGATGTAGAGAAATAATTGTCGGAATATTTGCGGGTTACGAAATAAAAGAGTAATTTTGTGCGCTAATTCCGAAAAGGCTCAGAGAAGAGAAGCGCAGGTGCGCGTCCGCCTCACGGACATAATTGTTAAAGTTTCTATTTTAAATGTACGCAATTGTAGAAATTCAGGGACAGCAGTTCAAGGCAGAAGCCGGCAAGTACTTGTATGTCCACTATCTCGGCGAGAACGTAAAAGAAGGCGATTCAATCGATTTCGACAAGGTTCTCTTGATTGATGCCGACGGTGACGTTAAAGTTGGTGCTCCTACCGTAGAAGGAGCAAAAGTTGTTTGCGAGGTGAAACGTCCCCTCGTGAAAGGTGACAAGGTTCTTGTATTCAAGAAGAAACGTCGCAAAGGCTATCGCCGTTTGAACGGTCATCGCCAATGCTTCACCCAAGTAGAGATTAAAGACGTAGTTGCATAACCACTAAAAGTTTAAAGAAATGGCACATAAAAAAGGTGTAGGTAGTTCTAAGAACGGACGTGAATCGGAAAGCAAACGATTGGGCGTCAAAATCTTCGGTGGTCAATTTGCTAAAGCAGGCAACATCATCAAACGTCAACGTGGCACAGTTCACCATCCGGGTTTGAATGTTGGCATGGGTAAGGACCACACATTGTTTGCGTTGGTAGACGGTACAGTCAACTTTACAGAAGGTAAAGGCGGTCGCAAGTTTATCAATGTTCAACCATTGGACGCTGGCAACAATTAATCAGCGCCTTGGGTTGACCCAGGAACAACAAGCATAAAATGGCGGTTGCATTTGCAGCTGCCATTTTTTATTACAACAATTTATATCAGCATATATGACTAAACAGAAACCATTATATTTGTTTCATCTGCTTGCGTTGTGCATAGTGTGCGTGTGGGGTACCACATTTGTGTCGACCAAAACGCTTATCAGCAACGGACTGACGCCCACGGAAATATTCATCTACCGATTCGCACTTGCTTATATCTGCGTTTTGTTTATGGCGCCTCGTCGGCTTTTTGCCGACACGTTTGCCGACGAGATGAGGATGATTGCCGCTGGACTGACGGGAGGCTCTGTGTATTTTATCACGGAAAACACCGCGCTCGGCATGATGCAGGCCACCAATGTGGCAATCCTTATCAGTGTCACGCCGCTGCTTGCCACGCTTGTGGGAATGGCGGTGTTCCGTTCGGAACGCACAAAGCGTCCGGAACGCGTTATTCTCGGCTCTGTAGTCGCTATGGCAGGCGTTGTCGTTATTTTGTGGAACGGCGGTGACTTCGCAGCGTTCAATCCTTGTGGCACCGCTCTTACGTTTTCAGCGGCGCTGTCGTGGGCTGTCTACAGTTTGTTTGTCAAAAAGCTGTCGCAACGTTATGACAATGTGTTCATTTCGCGCAAGGTGTTTGGCTACGGACTGCTCTCCATGGCTGTGTGGGTGCCGTTTTTCCACCCAGTGAGTTTCCGTTTAGAACAGTTGCTGGTCCCGACGGTGTTTTTCAATATCCTGTTTCTCGGACTTGTGGCGTCGATGCTTTGCTTCACTCTGTGGAATGCCGTGGTGCGCCATTTGGGAATGGTGCGTGCGTCCAACTATATAAATTTCAATGCTGTAGCAACTTTTGTTGCAGCGTTTCTGATACTTGGCGAACACGTCTCTGCGGTGGCTCTTGTGGGTTCTGCCGCTGTGATTTTTGGAGTCTGGCTCGCGGAGGGGAAATAGTGGTCTAAAATTCCGATAAATGGAATGGCGGAAATATAGAACACTTCCAGATCCATTCCGATAGCGTGAGCATTGGAAAAAATGTGCTACTTTGCATCGAATAAATTCAGCTATGGGAAAGGAATGACAATGGCGTCGGAGAGATTAGGCAATATTGAAGACTTGTCGTATAAAGATGACATCTCGCTTTTTTCGCAGATAGGAGAGTACAGTCAGATGTAGCCGTTCCGTGTTGTCTCTATCCGAAGATGAGATAAGTCTGTTTATGCAGTATTACGCCCTCCTTGGGTCAAAAATCACGCATTCCTCCTGCCGACATCAAGATGCCGTGATGCAGGCATCAGAGGTCATCAACCGATGCATCATCGACGATGTGCGCCTCCTGCTCCATGATCCCGACAAGAGTGTCAAGGAAATATCCAACGAACTCGGATTCCCCAATCTGTCGTTTTTCGGCAAATATGTGAAAAGAATGCTCGGAATGTCGCCGAAGACCTACCGCAAGTCGCTCGGCGTTATTGCCGGCGAATGATTGCCGAGAGAATCCGTCCGGAGTTGATGCCCAATGTCCTGGCGGAGAAAAACCGTTGAGGCTCGCATTTGGTGCATAACCCCGACAACGAGATGTTGGCATTTGGGACGCCGGCGCTTTCCATAAGCCAGCGGTTGGCTTCGGCCAGATCTATATGGGCTTTACCGGTGACTGGGTTTCGCCATACGATGTCGTTGAGAGAGAAGGCTCGTTTGGCAAATTCAGCCACCACTTCGTCGCCCACCTCAAAGCAGCGTTGGCAGATTGATGCCCCCACCACAGCCTCTATTCCGCATCTGTCGGCGCCTTCATCGACCATCGTTTCTATGGCATTTGCCACGATCCCTTTCACGGAGCCCTTCCAACCGGCGTGGACAGCGGCAATCAACCCGCTCTTAGGCTCGCACAGCAATATAGGCACGCAATCGGCGGTGAACACGCCTATTGCTACATTCGGGAGTCGTGTGACAAGCGCGTCGACATCGGTCGGTGGAGTCGGCGGAACGCTGTCGATAACGGCGACGTTGGTGCTGTGGGTTTGCCGCGCCGTGACGATGTGCTCTGTGCCGAGCAGAGTGCGCAGGCGCTTGAGGCAATCATCGACGTGCGCCGGGTTGTCGCCCGTATATCCGCAGCAGTTGAACTCGGAGTAGGGCGAAAAGCAGTCGGCAGCGCCGCGCTCTGTTGAAAAAGCGTCGATGCTGCCGACATTATGATTGAAGTGAAGTTGGCTAATCATCTTTGAAATCCTCTTCCCAATATTCGTCAGGCCATTCAACGTCCCAAGTCTCTTCCTCCGTGTCGTCACCGCCTTCCTGCTCAATCACGAAGTTGTCTTCCTCCTGCACGCGGTGCGTGATGTCGAGGTCGCGGTGCGTGATGCGCGTCGGGATGCGGTTGTCTTCATCGTTGATGGTGCGCCACAACACGTCTTTCAGCTCCGCCAGTCCCAGTCCTGCTACCGATGAAATAAACACCGTTTCCACGCCTTTCGGAAGGTGTTGCTGCATCTCTGCAATCAGCTCGTCGTCGAGCATGTCGCATTTTGTGATGGCAAGCACGCGTCCCTTGTCGGCCAAATCGGGGTTGAAGCGTTCCAGCTCGTTGAGCAGTACCTCATATTCGCGGCAGATATCGTCGGCGTCGGCAGGAATCATGAACAGCAGCACGGCATTGCGCTCGATGTGGCGCAGGAACCGCAGTCCGAGACCTTTGCCCTCGCTTGCACCCTCGATGATGCCGGGAATGTCGGCCATTACAAACGACTGCGCTCCGCGATATCCCACGATGCCGAGGTTTGGCTCGAGAGTCGTAAACGGATAGTCGGCAATCTTAGGCTTTGCCGCCGATATTGCAGACAGCAGGGTTGATTTGCCCGCATTCGGGAAACCGACAAGTCCGACATCGGCAAGAAGTTTCAGCTCGAGGATGATTGACTTTTCGATGGCAGGTTCGCCAGGTTGCGCATAGCGCGGAGTGCGGTTTGTGGCAGATTTGAAATTCCAGTTGCCAAGACCTCCGCGTCCGCCTCTGAGCAGCTTCACTTCCTGCCCGTCGTCGGTCACCTCGCAGAGGAATTTGCCGTTCTCAGCGTCGTAAACCGCCGTTCCGCACGGCACTTCGATAATCTTGTCCTCTCCGTCCTTTCCAAAGCTGCGGCATTCTCCGCCCGGCTGTCCGTCGGTGGCGAAAATGTGCCGTTGATATTTCAGGTGGAGCAGCGTCCACAGGTTGCGGTTGCCACGCAGAATGATATGTCCGCCACGTCCGCCGTTTCCACCGTCGGGGCCGCCTTTCGGCACGTATTTAGCGCGATGGAAATGGCATGAGCCGGCACCGCCTTTGCCGCTTCGGCAAAGGATTTTGACGTAGTCTATAAAGTTTGAGCCTGCCATAATTATAGTATGCTATTCGTTACTTGCAAATTCCATTAAATAAGCCTTGATGAATCCGTCGATGTCGCCGTCCATCACCCCGTTCACGTCGCTTGTCTGCCAGCCAGTGCGATGGTCCTTCACGCGGCGGTCGTCAAACACGTAGCTGCGTATCTGCGAGCCCCATTCGATTTTCTTCTTTCCGGCTTCGATTTTCGCCTGTTCCGCCATTCGGCGTTGCAGTTCCATGTCGTAGAGTTGCGACCGCAGAAGTCGCATCGCATTCTCGCGGTTGTCGAGTTGCGAGCGCGTCTCGGTGTTCTCGATGAGAATCTCGCGCGTCTCACCGGTGTCAGGGTCCTTGTAGTTGTAGCGCAACCGCACGCCCGTCTCCACCTTGTTTACGTTCTGACCTCCGGCACCACCGCTTCGGAACGTGTCCCAAGTGATGTCGGCGGGATTGATTTTCACTTCGATTGAATCATCGACAAGCGGAGTGACAAACACCGAAGCAAACGACGTCATGCGCTTTCCCTGCGCGTTGAAAGGCGACACGCGCACCAGCCGGTGCACACCGTTTTCGCTCTTCAGGTATCCGTAAGCCAAGTCGCCCTCCACCTGTATGGTGACTGACTTGATGCCTGCTTCGTCGCCCTCCACAAGGTGTATGATCGACGTCTTGTAGCTGTGTTTCTCGCACCATCGCAGATACATGCGCATCAACATCTGTGCCCAGTCCTGGCTCTCTGTGCCTCCCGCGCCCGAATTTATTTTCAGGACAGCGCCGAGTTTGTCCTCCTCGCGTCGCAGCATGTTGCGCAGTTCCACGTCTTCAAAGCGTTCGATGGTCTTCTGATACATCTCGTCGAGTTCCTGCTCAGTGACCAGACCCTCCTTCACGAAATCAAACCCCAGTTTGAGCTCGTTGACCATCTTTTCTATATCCTCGTAGCTGTCAATCCAGTAGTGCAATTCCTTCACTTTGCGCATCTGCTTCTCCGCCGCCTTCTGGTCGTCCCAGAAATTGGGCACGTGCGTGCGCAGTTCCTCTTCTTCGACTTCTATTTTCTTCGAGTCGACGTCAAAGATACCTCCTCAACGCCAACATGCGTTCTTCTGTCTCTTTTAATTGTTCTTGCGTAATCATCCTAATATACAAATTTTCTGCGAATTTCGCAATTTTCCGTCACATCTGCAAATTCCGTATCTTTTTCTTTGGCATTTCGCGTCAAAGTGTCTACCTTTGCGATAGAAAATGCGGTAGTAGCTCAGTTGGTAGAGCATCAGCTTCCCAAGCTGAGGGTCGCGAGTTCGAGCCTCGTCTACCGCTCCAACAGCCAAGCCGGGCGGTGACAGATGTCGCCGCCCGGCTTGGCTGTTATATTTCAGTGAAAAGTTATTTCAAGTCGGCGATTAGTTGTCGGGCGGCAGTTTCGGCGCTGTCGTTAGAGCCGAGGCGCTGTCTGACGGTTTTGTAGCCATCGAGCATAGCGCTCCGTTCAGGACTGTCGGCAAGCAACGGCGCGAGGTTGGCGGCGATGTTGTCGGGGTTGCATAGGTGGAGCAGCAGTTCGGGCACCACTTCTTTGTCGGCGATAAGGTTTGGCAACGACACGAATCTCACTTTCAGAATGTGTTCAAACAGCTTGTATGACAGTTTTGAGCCGTTTGCCCTGTAGCATACCACCTGCGGTGTGCCGATTGCTGCGGTCTCAAGAGTCGCCGTTCCCGATGTCACCAATGCGGCTTGGGAGTGGGCGAGCAGCGGATAGGCAGCGTCGTAGATTATCTTCATTCCTGGAACCACCGACTCGTAGAAGCCCCTGTCGACATTAGGCGCGCCTGCTACGATGGCCTGCACGTTTGGAAACCGGCTTGCGGCTTCAGCCATTAGCGGAAGGTTGTTGCTGATTTCTCCAAGCCGTGACCCCGGTAGCAGTGCAACGGTCGGTCTGTCGTTGCCAAGCCCGTTGGCGCGGAAGAAGTCCTCTTTTGACGGCATTGTCAGCATCGCCTCCGCTATCTCGTTGGCTGTTGGGTTGCCCACATAGTCCACACGGTAGTCGTGGCGTGCGAAAAATTCAGTTTCGAACGGCAGTATAGAGAAAACTTTCTTGACGTATTTCTTTATCGACTTTACGCGCCATTCCTTCCATGCCCATACTTTCGGAGAGATGTAGTAGTAGGCCGGGATTCCGATATTGAACGCGTATTTAGCTATTTTCAGATTGAACGACGGGTAGTCGATGAGAATGAGTGCGTCGGGGCGGAATTCGGCAATCGCCTTCTTTGCCCGTTTCATGTTGCCGAGGATTGTTGGCAGATGGCGCAGCACCTCGGAGAACGCCATAAAAGCCATCTCCTTGTAGTGTGTTATGGGACGGCATCCCGCGGCATGCTCCATACAGTCGCCTCCGAAGAATGCAAACGAGGCGTTGTCGTCGTTTTTGCGAATAGCTTTGATCAGGCGTCCGGCATGCAGGTCGCCCGATGCTTCGCCAGCGATAAGAAAGTATTTCATAAGCGCAAAGATAGTGAAAAATTCCTATGAGAAGGCTTGAAACGCCATTGATAGTTGGATATGAAAGCCACATAAGTTACCTTTGTAATGAAAATCGGTGATAATGGAAGACAAAGTAGTGAAAATCGACATACGGGAAGCCATATCCGGCAAGCTGCCAAAGGCATCGCGCTGGATACCAGGATTCGTTTACCGTTGGCTTGCCCGCCTGATTCGTCAGGACGAGCTCAACCGAGTGCTTTGCGAAAACCGAGGCAAGACAGGCAGCGCTTTCGCGGAAGGTGCGTTGCAGACGCTCGGCGTGAGCGTTAGCGTGATGGGCGAGGAGAATATCCCCGCTTCCGGCAGGTTTGTATTTGTGTCCAATCATCCTCTCGGCGGGCTTGACGGCATCGGTCTGATAGCGTTTCTCGGGAAGCGTTACGGCGACGATCACCTGCGTTTTCTTGTCAACGATGTGCTGATGGCAGTGAAGCCGCTCGACAACGTGTTTTTGCCAATCAACAAATACGGCAGCCAGTCGCGCGAGTCGATGCGGGCAGTCGACGCAGCCTATGCCGGCGATTTCCAGATAGGCACTTTCCCAGCCGGACTGTGTTCCCGAGAGGGGGACGACGGTCGCGTTCGCGACCTTGAATGGAAGAAATCGTTTGTCGCCAAGAGCGTGGAAACGCATCGAGACGTCATTCCTGTATATTTTAGCGGTCTTAATTCAAGATTTTTTTATAAATTTGCAAAATTCCGCAAGAAGTTGGGCATCAAGTTCAACATAGAGTTGATTCTTCTGCCCGGCGAGATGGTTAAGAATCGCGGGTCGAAATTTGAAATACGTGTAGGCAAGCCTATCCCCTGGACCACCTTCACCTCCGCCCGTCGCAGTGGCGAGTGGGCAGAAATCGTGAAGGATAAAGTGTATGGTATGGCAGACGAGCAATAGAAAATGAAAGTAGACAGCATCATAGCTCCGGTTCATAAGAGCCTGTTGAAGATGGAGCTGACGGAGGCGCGTTTTCTCCGAAGCACAAATAAAGGGCACAATGAAATCTACATTGTCGATGCCCATAACTCTCCCAACGTGATGTGGGAGATAGGTCGTTTGCGCGAGATAGCGTTCCGCACGTCGGGGGGCGGCACAGGCAAGAGCGCCGATATCGATGAGTTTGACACGATGGAGGAGCCGTGCCAGCAGCTGATTGTGTGGAATCCGGAGGCAGAGGAAATCATAGGCGGCTATCGTTTCCTTCTTGGTGAGAATATGAAGATGGACAAGAACGGAGTGCCGCGGATAGCGATGTCGCACATGTTTGGCTACTCACAGGAGTTTTTGAAAGAGAAACTTCCGTACACGCTTGAGCTTGGGCGCTCGTTTGTGTCGGTGGAATACCAGTCGACCAAGGCAGGCGTCAAGGCACTCTATGCGCTCGACAACCTGTGGGACGGACTCGGCGCGCTTACGGTAGTCTATCCGAATCTGAAGTATTTTTTCGGCAAGATGACGATGTATCCAAGTTATCCTCACGAATGCCGCAACATGATCCTGTATTTTCTTGACAAATATTTTCACGACAACGACCGCCTCGTGTATCCGTTGCATCCTCTCGATGCTCGCATCGACGAAGACAAGATGCGTCACATCTTCACAGGGTCGACATTCCGCGAGGACTATAAGATTCTCAACAGCCATATCCGGAGCCATGGCATCAATATCCCGCCGCTTGTCAACTCCTATATGAATCTGTCGCCGAAGATGCTTGTGCTCGGCACGGCAATCAATGATGAGTTTGGCGACGTTGAGGAAACGGGTATCTTTTTTGCGATATCCGACATCTATGAGGACAAGAAAATGCGTCATATCCGCACGTTCTATCACCGATTCATTGAGTATCGGCAGGAACTGGTGAGAAGAATGAGAGACTATTCACGAAACAGAAAGCAATAAATAATGAATAAGAAATCAATCATTGCCACGCTTGTAGCGTTTTCGGCTATCGGAGTGGCATCGGCGGAAGCGCCATTGCAGGTTGAAGGCTCTGTGAGCGCGAATGCCGGCAGCGGCGACTTTGCTCCATATTTTATGATGGCCAACCGTGGCGGAACGCTTACGCAGCCAAAGGCGGTTGAGCTTCGCGTCAAGGCGCTGAAGGATTTTGACTTGAGCGAGAGGTTCAGCTATGGTTTCGGTGCCGACCTTGTGGGAGGTTATCAGTCGAAATATACGCAGTATGACCAAGCCGTCAATACACCGGCAGTGCAGGGGCATCATCCCAATGCAATATGGTTGCAGCAGCTTTATGGAGAGGTGAAGTATCGCGGAGTGTATTTGTCGGTGGGCATGAAAGAGCGCACGTCGCCATTGATGAACGACAGTCTCGGAGTGGGCGACTACACGCAGTCGAACAACGCCCGTCCGCTTCCGCAGGTGCGTGCCGGATTTGTCGATTTTCAAAACATTCCGTTTACCAACGGATGGGTGCAGATACAGGGCGAGATAGCCTATGGCTACTACATGCAGGACGATTGGTTTGAAGACCATTTCAACTACTATAGCGGCTTTATCAACACGGGCGAATATTATAACTATAAGCGGTGCTATTTCCGCACCAAGCCGTCGAAGCCGTTCTCGGTTACTGTCGGCATGCAGATGGTGACGGAATTCGGCGGCACTGCCACGTCCTATAGCTATGACAGCGGTGAGGGAAAAGTGAAAGCCAAAGAGGATCGCTATGACACAACGTGGAAAGACTTTGTCAGAGCGTTTTTTGCGTCGGAGGGCGGAAGCAATCCGGGCGATGCTTCCTATCATTACGGCAACACGCTTGGCTCATGGGACTTCGTGGCGCGCTATCGACTGAAAGACAACAGCGAGATTAAAGCGTTTTTCCAAAAGCCGTTTGAAGACGGGTCGGGCATCGGTTGGATGAACGGTTTCGACGGCATCTGGGGTTTGGAATATAAGAATGCGAAAAAGGGAATTGTCAATGGCGCGGTTCTGGAGTATGTTGACTTCACCAACCAAAGCGGGCCAATGCATTGGGCGCCGCACGACCATAAGGACACGAAGTTCACCGATCAAGTTACAGGCGGCGACAGTTATTATCAGAATTTCCGTTGCAACCCTTACAGTAATTTTGGTATGTCGCAAGGCACAATGTTTATCCCGTCTACAATCTATGACCGACGTGGAGAAAACCGCATTTATGACAACCGAGTCAGAGGATTCCAATTCGGTGTGAGCGGCAATATTTATGCACCGCTTGAATATCGTCTGCTCGTGAACTATCGTAAATCGTGGGGTTCGTATGGCAATCCACGTTTGTCGGTGGTCGACAACACGTCGTTTATGCTTGAGGGAACATACCATTTCAAGCAGGTGAAAGGGCTGACGCTTAACGGACAGGTGGCGTTTGACAAGGGAGAGCTTGCCGGCGGTGACAATTTCGGAGTGCTTCTCAGTGTGAAATATAATGGATTATTTGATATTTTCAAACGATAGGAAATGAAGAAGTTAACTATAATATTTGCTTTTGTGGCGATGCTTGCCATGTCGGGCTGCGTGCAGAACAACGGCCATATCGGACATTGGTTTGGCTTGTGGAAGGTGGAGCGTGTGACTATAGATGGGCAGGATGACGCAGACTATAAAGGCAATGTGTTTTTTGCATTCCAAGGAGCGGTGTTTGGGGTAGGCACACAGGGCGGCATAACATGGTACGGACGATGGGAAGATTCGGAAAAAAAAGGCTGCATATCGATTGAGATGAATACGGAAATAGACCAATCACGCCTTCCGGACTACAATAAGTTGCATGTTTATGTTGAGAAACAGATGGTTTTCCGCCTTGTGTCGCACAAAGGCCACGACAAGGTGCTCGAATACGTGGGTCCTGACGGCAAGACCTATACCTACTACCTTAAGAAATGGTAGCCGATTGGGAAATCCCGTTGAAAAGTAGTACTTTTGCAAATCATAAGAAAACAAATAAAAAAACATATATCGATGAATAATTTCGTTGAAGAACTAAAATGGCGCGGTATGGTGCACGACATGATGCCGGGCACAGAAGAGCAATTGCAGAAAGAAATGACTACTGCCTATGTCGGCATCGACCCAACGGCAGACTCTCTGCACATCGGACATTTGGTGAGCGTAATGATTTTGCGCCACTTCCAGCGTTGCGGCCACAAGCCGTTGGCGCTTATCGGCGGAGCAACAGGTATGATCGGCGATCCGTCGGGAAAGTCGGCAGAGCGCAATCTGTTGACAGAGGAAGTGCTTCGTCACAACCAGGACTGCATCAAGAAGCAACTGTCTAAATTCTTGGATTTCGACAGCGACGCTCCCAACGCAGCCGAGTTGGTCAACAACTATGACTGGATGAAGGAATTCTCGTTCCTCGACTTCGCGCGCGAGGTGGGCAAGCATATCACAGTGAACTATATGATGGCGAAAGACAGCGTGAAGCGTCGTTTGAACGGCGAGGCCCGCGACGGACTGTCGTTCACCGAGTTTACTTATCAGCTGCTCCAGGGTTATGACTTCCTGCACCTTTACGAGACAAAGAACTGCAAACTCCAAATGGGCGGCAGCGACCAATGGGGCAACATCACCACAGGAACCGAGTTGATACGCCGCACGAACGGCGGAGATGCTTTCGCCCTCACATGTCCGCTCATCACGAAAGCCGATGGAGGCAAGTTTGGCAAGACAGAGTCGGGCAACGTATGGCTTGACCCGCGCTACACATCGCCTTACAAATTCTATCAGTTCTGGCTCAACGTCAGCGACGACGATGCCCAGCGCTACATAAAAATCTTCACATTCCTCAGCCGTGAGGAGGTAGAGGCGTTGGTTGCGGAGCATCTTCAGGCTCCTCATCTGCGTCTGCTCCAGAAGCGTTTGGCAAAAGAGGTGACAGTGATGGTTCACTCCGAGGCAGATTATGAGTCGGCGGTAGAGGCGTCAAACATCCTCTTCGGCAATGCCACAGCCGACGCTCTCCATAAACTTGACGAAGACACATTCCTCGCGGTGTTTGAGGGAGTGCCTCAGTTTGAGGTGTCGCGCGATGTGATTGCCGGCGGAGTCAAGGCGGTTGACCTTTTTGCCGAGCATGCCAAGATTTTTGCATCTAAAGGCGAGATGCGCAAGTTGACCCAGGGTGGCGGTGTTTCGCTCAACAAGGAAAAGCTTGCGGCGTTTGACCAGGAGGTGACAACAAAAGATTTGCTTAACGATAAGTATCTGCTTGTGCAGCGAGGCAAGAAAAATTATTTCTTGATAGTTGTGAAGTAGGTAAAATACGCATATAGACAAAACGCGACCAGAATGCCGTGATTCGGCTGCTGGCCGCGTTTCTCTTTTTTACGAAAATCTCAACGAGTTAAAAATGTGGTTTTGATGGAGTATGTTGCTGTGCCAGTGTAAAAAAGGCGGATTGTAAAAAGGGGAAAATTTTTGCTCAGAAAAATAAACGAAAGCAAATGCCGCCTGAACAGGTTTTAGATTGTAATTAGAGGTGCTAAATTGTTATTGCATTGATAGAGTGTAATTTATGTGTAGGCGCGTCTGGAATAGAGTGAAAAATGTACAAATGTTAAATTTAACACTTTCTATTAACACTTTATAATGATTGAAAATTGTGGCAAATGTGAAGATAAAAAAGGAAAAATCTGAAAATTTGTCAGTAAAAATAAGTTTAAAAAGCAAACTTTTAGTTCAGCATTTTGTGCTGACAAGCGGCGGAAGCCGGCAAAAAACGACATATTGACCAAAATGAAATAAGTGGCTGAAACTCATACCAGTCGCCATTAGCAGACTGCGATTAAATGTAGGAAATTGATTTTTAGAGTGTTATACAAGTATGTTGTATAACATAAAATTAATAAACATTTCCAACCTTTAGGAAAGTAAAAAATAGTGAAAGAAAACTTGCACGGACGGAAAATCGGTTGTAACTTAGCAAAGTGCTACAGAAAGCGATAATTTGAATATAAAAAGAGATAAATTAGCGTTTTGATTAGAAAAAAGTGATAATAAAAACGGGCAAATAGTGCCGTCTTATCTTAATTTCGCTAAGAAGATTTAACAAAGGAAGCTTTCGCTCCGGTAATAGATTGTAATTGCCGGGAAAAGGAACAGAAAAGAAATATTTATTGTGTGTTTTATATAATTGTTTAAAAGATTTATGAGACTAAAGAAATTTGTCATGATGGCTTTGATGTCATTGCTCAGTTTGTCGGCATACGCTGACGTGACTGTGACAGGCATCGTGGTAGAAGCCGGGACGAACGACCCTATCATTGGAGCCACAGTGGTAGAGAAAGGGCGTACGTCTAATGGAGTCGCAACCGACGTAGACGGTGCGTTTACGCTGACTCTTCCTTCTTACGATTCTCGCATCGTTGTTACCTATGTAGGTATGAAGGCGAAGGAAGTGAAAGCCTCTTCCAAACCTCTCACAATCGTACTCGATTCAGATTCGCAGACATTGAAAGAGGTCGTTGTAACAGGTATGTCTAAAGTGGACAAACGAATCTTTACCGGAGCAACGACTCAGATTTCAGCCGACAAGGCAAAGCTGGATGGTGTGAGCGACGTATCTCGTTCACTTGAAGGCCGTTCAGCCGGTGTGTCGGTGCAGAATGTGTCGGGAACCTTCGGTACAGCTCCAAAAATCCGCGTGCGTGGTGCGACATCAATCTATGGCGCCAGCAAGCCGTTGTGGGTAGTCGACGGAGTTGTTATGGAAGACGCAGTAGAGGTGTCAGCCGACGACCTTTCATCGGGCGACGCCGTGACATTGATTTCTTCTGCAATCGCAGGTCTTAACTCAGACGATATCGAGAGTTTCCAGATTCTTAAGGACGGTTCAGCAACCTCAATCTATGGAGCCCGCGCCATGGCAGGTGTGATTGTCGTAACGACAAAGAAAGGTAAGGCAGGCCACACACGCGTAAGCTATACAGGAGAGTTGACCACCCGCTTGAAACCTCACTATTCAGAGTTCAACATCAGCAACTCACAGGAGCAGATGGGCATCTATCGCGAGATGGAGCAGAAAGGATGGCTTGAGTTTGCCAACTTGGCAAAAGCGTCGACATCAGGTGTTTATGGTAAGATGTATCAGCTGATTGCCTCTTATGCCAACGGTAAGTTCGGAATTGAGAACACTCAGGCAGCGAGAAACGCATACTTGCGTGAGGCAGAGTTCCGCAACACCGACTGGTTTGACCTGTTGTTCAGCAACGCAGTGCTTCAAAACCACTCGTTCAGCATCGCCGGCGGTACAGACAAGGGTAACTTCTACACATCATTGTCAGTGATGAACGATCCGGGATGGACATTGTCGAGCAACGTTCGCCGTTACACATTCAATGCCAATGCATCTTATCAGATTTCTCCGACATTGAAATTCAGTGTTTTGACATCAGACTCATACCGTCAGCAGAAAGCTCCTGGAACATTGAGCTCTTCTACCGACGCCGTAAACGGAACAGTGAACCGCGATTTCGATATCAACCCGTACAGCTACGCAATCAACGCATCGCGCGCATTGGATCCAACAGAGTACTACACTCGCAACTATACAAGTTTCAATATCTTCAACGAGCTTGACAACAACTATATCGATATCAATGTGACTGACTTGAAATTCCAGGCAGAATTGAACTGGACGCCAATCAAAGGACTTGATATCAACGCTTTGGGAGCATATCGCTACCAGAGCAGCGTTCAGCAGCACTATGTGAAGGACAACTCGAACCAAGCCAATGCTTACCGCGCAGGTATCGATCCGGAGGACGCTACAATCCGCGATTCCAACTCGTTCCTTTACACAGACCCTGACGATCCAAACGCATTGCCAGTGTCGGTAATGCCACAAGGAGGTATTTATTACAACGACACCTACACCGTGTCGCAGTATGACTTCCGTGGAACGGCAACATACAACAAGACATGGAACAACACCCACATTTTCAATGTGATGGGTGGTTTGGAAGTAAGTTCAACCGACCGTAAGTCAATCGGCTGGGAAGGCTGGGGCTTTGTCTATGACAACGGCGGTGTTCCTTCGCTCGACTACAAGCTCTTCAAGCAGCAGATTGAGGAAGGCCACACTTACTATGCAATCTCTCCTTCATACCGCCGCAGCTTTGCAGCGTTTGCCAACGCAACATATTCATACAAAGCACGCTACGTGCTCAACGGAACAATCCGTTATGAGGGAACCAACAAGTTGGGTATGTCGCGCAACTCACGCTGGTTGCCAACGTGGAACGTGTCAGGCGCATGGAACGCACACGAGGAAGGCTTCTTCAGAGAGAAAGTTGACCCAAAAGTGCTTTCACACGCAACAGCCCGTGTGTCATACTCACTTACAGCCGACAGCGGACCATCAAGCATCTCCAACGCCACACCTATTTATACATCAGGAACAGCATGGCGTCCGTCGGCATCCGACCAAGAGCTTATGCTTGAGCTTTCGACACTTGGAAACTCAGAGCTGACTTACGAGAAGAAACACGAGTTCAACTTCGGTGTCGACCTCGGCTTCTTGAACAACCGTATCAATGCCAGCGCTGATATCTATTTCCGTAACAACTTCGACCTTATTGGTTTGACTTATACTCCGGGTGTCGGTGGTGAGTCGATGAAATATGCCAACGTAGCATCGATGAAGTCGCATGGTGCCGAGGTTACAATTTCAACCAGCAACCTTAGCCCAGAATTGAAGGATTGGAAATGGTCGACCGACTTGACATTCTCTAAGACCAAGAGTGAGATTACCGATCTCCAGTCGCGTTCGAGCAACATCTACCTTGTAAATGGCGCAGGTTACGCATTGCAGGGTTATCCAGTGCGCTCACTGTTCTCTTATCAGTTTGCTGGTTTGAACGAGCAGGGTATTCCTCAAGTAATCAACGAGAATGGGGAAGTGGTTACGTCCGACGTGAACTTCCAGAGCTTCGACGCAACCCACCTTGTATATGAAGGTCCTACTGACCCGACCATCACCGGTGGATTCGGCAACACCGTAAGTTGGAAAAACTTCCGTTTGAACGTGTTCTTGACTTACTCGTTCGGCAACAAGATCCGTTTGGATCCGGTGTTCAAATACAGCTACGACGACATGCAGGCATTGCCACGCGAGTTTAAGAACCGTTGGGTGACTCCGGGCGATGAGATGTACACAACCATCCCTGCAATTGCAACTTACCGTCAGTATGTCGCTGACTCACAATTGTCGCGAGCATACAATGCTTACAACTATTCAACAGAGCGTATCGCCGACGGCGGATTCGTCCGTCTGAAGGAAATCTCGTTGACTTACGACCTTCCGGAATCGTTCTTGAAGAAGATTCGTTTCTCATCGGCATCGGTTAAGGTGCAGGCCACCAACCTCTGTCTGCTTTACGCCGACAAGAAGTTGAACGGTCAGGATCCGGAATTCTTCAACACAGGTGGTGTGGCAACTCCTAACCCGAAGCAGTTCACATTCACTCTTCGTTTCAGCTTGTAGGATTGTAAAACAAATTAATAGACAACAGAATTATGAAATTGCAAAAATTATTATATATAGGTGTTGCTGGATTGGTATCACTCACATCGTGCAGCGATTTTCTTGATCATCTGCCCGACAACCGTATCGATCCGCAGAATCCGAAGCAATTGCAGTTGATGCTCGTAGACGGATATGTGAATTACGACTACGCAACAATGTGCGAGTTGAGTTCGGACAACATAGTCGACAACCACGCTCCAGATGCGAATGGTGTGACTTATGAAGCTACAGGCTCAAATGACCCTATTCTCGACCAGTTCTTCGCATGGGAAGACGCCAACATGTCGAGCAAGCAGGATTCTCCGACAGCTGTATGGCAGGGATGCTATCATGCAATCGCCGTAGCCAACCACGCGTTGAAGAAAGTAGAGGAGTTCAAGGCTGCCGGCAAGTTTACAACAGGCGAGGACGCCGACCGTTTGAACGCCGCCTATGGCGAGGCATTGCTCGTCCGCGCTTACCATCACTTCATCCTTGTCAACTTGTTCTCAAAGCAGTATGGCAAAACCAGCGCAACAGACCAGGGTATTCCTTACTCGACAGAGCCTGAAGACAAGGTGCAGGTTGCTTACGAGCGCGGTACCGTAGCTCAGGTTTATGACAAGATTGAGGCAGACCTTATTGAAGGTTTGAAATACGTAAGCGACCAGTACTATTCAGTGCTCCGCTACCACTTCAACACAACGGCAGCCAACGCATTCGCAGCGCGCTTCTATCTTTTCAAGCGTGACTATGTGAAGGCAGAGCAGTATGCAACAGCCGCTCTCGGTGCGAGTCCAGCTGAAAAGATGCGTAAGGATTATTGGTCAACATCGTTCACATCGTTGAACTCCGACGCTACAACATTCTACTCATCGTCGTCGTCGTCCAACTTCTTGTTGATTCCGACCAACTCAATCGCATTTATCTCAATGTGTAACAACTACTACGCTGCCGGTGCACGCTATGCATGCAACCGCGGCGCGGCAACCTCCACCCTTTATGGTTATGGACCATGCTGGGACACCAACTTCCTGCCTACAATGGCTCAGCACCTTTACGTGAACAGCAAGCAGGAGTATGGCATGTGGCCGTCATGGATGTATATGTTGTTTGAGTATACCGACAAAGTAGCAGGTATTGGTCTTCCAAAGCGTATCCGCGCAGAGTTTACCGGTGAGGAGACATTGTTGACACGTGCCGAGGCTCGCATCTTCATGGGCAAGATTGATGAAGCAGTCAGCGACTTGAACATTTGGGCACAGTCGCACGACACAGATGCCTCACACCCATTGACGCAGCTGACTTCTAAAGTCATCAAAAACTGGTACAACAAGGAAAATGCTACAAGCAATGGTCAGGATCCACGAGTTTACATCCTTCAGGATCTCAATATCGAGCAAGTGTGCGAACCGGCACCGGGCAACACGTCGTATACGCTTGACGACAACAAGTTGCCTTATCTCTGGTGTGCACTTCACTTCCGTCGCATCGACCAGGTGTTTACAGGAACCCGTTGGTTCGACATCAAGCGTTTCGGCATTGAGATTACCCACCAGATTGGCCGTACACGTACAGAAGTGTTGAAGCTTGACGACGACCGTCGCGCCTTCCAGATTCCAACCGAGGCAATCCAGGCGGGTCTGACCCCGACACCGCGTGCGGTAAAGGGCACAACTGAGTCGGCAATGACGAAGGCAAATCTTAACTTGTCAATTGTAAGATAAACATAATCAATTAAATTATCAGACAATCATGAATTTCAAAAAATATATTTATATAGCAGCTGTTGCTCTCGGAATGGGTGTGACGTTTGCGGCATGCTCCGACGATGATCTCGATCCGAACAGCATCTTCGACGACAGCGAAGGTCAGCTTGACCCTACATCGCCGACTTATCAGCTCGACAAGTTCTGCGACGACAGCCTCCGCGTGCCTTACAACTGCGCGTTGACTTACCGCATGAAGGACGTGATGACCGACAAGAGCTACAACTTGGTTCCAGCCAAGTATGAGAACTCTGTCGATTTGGCAGTGCTTTGCAAGTACTACTGGTTTGACGTGTACTACAGCGTTGTTCCTGACAAGGACTTCTTGAAGAAATACGGACCCCGCATTCTTCACTTCATCGGTTCGTCGGCAGTCAACCCCGCCAACCACACAGAGGTGCTCGGTTTGGCAGAGAGCGGAATCAAGATTTCTCTCTACAAACTTAATGCGATGAACTTGAACAGCATCAAGGATCTCAACGACCGTTATTTCCACACAATGCACCACGAGTTTGCCCACGTGCTTCACCAGACCAAGACCTATCCAAAGGAATTCGACCAGTTGTCAAACGGTCACTATGACGCTCTTGGATGGCAGGACCGCAATGCAGCTGAAGTTGCTTCGCTCGGCTTCACCACACTTTATGCAAGCAGCCAGCCACGTGAGGACTTTGCAGAGACCATCTCAAACTACATCACAATGACTGATGCTGAATGGGCGGCTCTTGAGAAATTGGCGGCATCCAACTATCAGGGCAAGGACGACGGCGTAGACGGATTGGCAATTTTGAAACAAAAGGTGGAAATTGCCCGCAACTGGCTCCGTGACTCATGGGGAACCGACCTCGACAAGCTCCGCAATGAGGTTCAGACTCGCCAGAACGCTTACAGCATCGACTTGTTGAAAGAGTTGAGAAAGCAGGTTTACGACATTCCAGTTCCTGGAAAATAAGGAAAAAAACAGGTGTAACCAATAAAAACAATGCAAAGAATTATGAAAAAAACAATTGCTATATTATTAAGCGTTTCCTGCCTGTTTGGTCTTAACTCGTGCTTCAAGACCGAGGAAGATATCTTTGACCAGTCTCCGGCGCAGCGCTTGAACAAGTTGACAAGCGACTACCGCGAGGTGCTCTCTGGCTCAGAGAACGGCTGGGTGCTTCAATATTTCGCATCGGAAACCGAGCAAGGTTATCCGTTTGTAATGAAGTTTGACAAAAGCGGCAAGGTGACAATCGCCGGCAACAACAGCGTGTCGACCGGTGGTGTATATAAAGAGGAATCATCGACTTACGATTTCGTACAGGATATGTCGGTTGTGTTGACTTTCGACACATACAATGAAATCTTCCACGAATTCTCTTCTCCACAAACCGACGGTGTGGGCCACGGCGGCGACTATGAGTTCCAAATGAAGGGCATGAGCGCCGACAAGGACACCATATACGTTATGGGTAAGAAGTCGGGCATCGACATGCGCCTCGTGCGCTTCCCGATGGGTGCACAATATACCGACGCCGCTGGCGCGAAAAAGACTGTCGACAGCTGGGCTGACTATTTCAAGGCTATCGAAGCTAACACAGCGCGTTTGTTCAACAATAAGATTTCAGGCTATACTCTCTCTTCAGGCGATGAGACGTTTGACGTTGACGGCCTCGGCGTGGGAGTCATGGCGCTTACTCCGGTAGGCTTGTCGGAAATCGAGGCGGCATCCCGCACTTACTATCGCGGTATCATCGTAAATCTTGACAACACTGTCCGCTTGTCGTCGCCATTCGAGGGCGAGAAAGGAAAGTTCAGCGTTCAGGATTTGGCAATCGATGCGGCAAACACCAAGATGACATCGCCTGACGGCACAGTGACGCTCAACGCGCCTACTGTAGAGCAGCTCTTCAAGATGGCAGGTGCAAGCTGGATGATTGACCCAGAGACAATGACCGCAAAGACGAAAACGCTCTACGATGCGGCTGTTGAAGGCGCTGCAACCAAGAAGCGTACAGTGGAGTTCGGTTATCAGTATGACTCAAAGACTGGAAAAATCTGTATGGTAGTCAAATTGCTTCAGGCTGGCACAACCAAGGCATCTGTGGCATTGTTCTATCTCGACGCTACAGTGGCAAGCGACGGAACATTGACATATACAGCCGATGGCTCGGGTGACCGCAATGCGCAGTCGTACAGCAAGAATGTGCCTGGACTGCTTGATTTTGTCAAAGGTATGGCTGGAAGCTACGGCGTTACAGCAGAGACTCCGTTCTCTCCGGCGCAGATGAAGTTCGTGAATAAAGCTGACGGCAACGACACGTTTACAGCAAAATTGAACTAAGAAAGTCAAAATCCAAATCTAAACAGTTTCCGGCTGCGGTTTCGCAGTCGGAAACTTTGTTTTTTGGGGACTTCCAGTCTGGAGAGCGTTGGCTTCTGTGTGTTTATACAACCGCACTTCGGCGGTTGTTGCGAATGCGTCGATGTCACGGGGTAGGCAAGCCAACCCCGTGCTAACGTATATAACCGCTCTTCGGCGGTTTATATTCGGCGATGGCGATGGCAATCAGAAGGCGAAGGCAACCGCCGAATGGCGGTTGTATAATCATAGCCCCAGGTTGGCTTGCCTACCTGGGGTCAGTCGAGGGATAATAATCTACCGCCGAAGGGCGGTTGTATAAAACGAGGAATAAAATAATTTGCAAACAGGCGATTCGTCACGGGGTGTTGACATATACAACCGCACTTCGGCGGTAGTGGCGTGTGCTCATGGCATCACGGGGTAGGCAAGCCAACCCCGTGCTAACGTATGAAACCGCTCTTCGGCGGTTTTTTAGGGCGATGGCGAAGGCAACCGCCGAAGAGCGGTTGTATAAATCAAGGAATATAATAATTTGCAAACAGGCGATTCGTCACGGGGTGTTGACATATACAACCGCACTTCGGCGGTAGCGGTGTGCGCTCATGGCGTCACGGGGTAGGCAAGCCAACCCCGTGCTAACATATACAACCGCACTTCGGCGGTTTTTGGGTTGGCGTATTATGAAACCGCACTTCGGCGGTTTTTTTGGTTGTCGTATTATGAAACCGCTCTTCGGTGGTTTTACTTCGGTGCCACCGCAGAAAAATGACAATTTTATGGCAAAAATGGAAAAATGCTGTTTTTTATTCGCAAAAAATGATTATTTGATAGGAATTACTTCCATATTTTCTTTGAAATGATTATTTTTGCAGCATAAATTTACTAATTATATATTTATATGAAAAAAACATTACTCCTTGCGTTGGGTCTCGGCACAGCCTTGGCAGCCAGCGCAGCATCTCCGAACTATTTGCAGGAGGTAAAATCTAATTGCGCAGATGTCAACAGACAAAAGGTAGACATGACAGTTCACACATCGGCACCTGTTGCTATGAAGTTGAAAAATGTCAACGATGTTGCTACAGAGTCGCTAATCGTTACGAAGGGCGAAGCTGCAACGAAATGCCCATGGTATTATCAAGTGGGTCTTTTCTTTGAGGGGGCTGACGCAGAATATCAAAGCTATGTAATGCCGGAGTTCGCTTGTCCTCCTTTTGCGGAAGTGTCTTATCTGAACGCTTCGGGAAAAGCAACTTCATTGTGGACATACGGTGTCGGCGACAAGTCGGAAGCCGGTGGTGAGACCTACACTTCAACCGACAAGAACTTGACTGTAAGCTATCCGATGACTTACTCTTCAGCACCTATCCTTAAGGTGGCTGATGGGCAGACATGGCAGCCTTATGGCATTTCTGAAAAGTCAGGAAATATATCCGGTTTGGTTAACTCAGTAGGCGTTCCTCCTTCGTTGTCAGTGCAGCATTTCGGCGGCAACTGGGCACCAAAGATGACAGATGGAAGATTCGCTTTCGGCAGCAACTGCTTGGTGGAGGGTGTTGATGGCTTCGGAATCTTGTTTGACGAGCCTGCCGTTCCTTACTATGTAGAGTCAGCCCGTATGATTATGAAAGGTGTAAGCCTTAAAAATGGTGCAGAGTTGACACTCAATGTGTATAAAGTCAACGATGACGGAACACTTGGCGATAAATTGGCTGTCGGCAAGGCTGGCGCTGATGATGTGAAACTTCTACCTGGTGCTACTGACCTCTATGGTGTTACATTCAAATTCTTCGAGGAAGACGAGTTGGGCGGTTTGAGCGAGGTGGCTATCTATCCGGAGACAGCTCTGTTCTATGCCTTTACAAACTTTAAGGGCAACAGCGACATCTCGTTTGAGTCTATGTGTTTTAACTGGCCTTATGTTGATGACAATGGCGAGATTCCAGCATCTTATCCGGCAGAAGTGGGCTACTTCTTGGTTGGAGACAAAATGGCTCCATTCTCGGCACTGTTCGAAGATACTTATTCCGCTCCGGTGTTGTTTGTCGACGCTTTGATGGGCAATCTGGACTTTGACAAAAACTCAAATCACTTTGCCAACGATGGTGGCTCTTTGGATGTTGCTGTAGAGACCAATTTGACAATATTTAAAGCCTATGCAGACAATCCTGTACAATATTATGCAGTAGAAAACGAGATTCCTGACTGGTTGGAGATTTCAGTGTCTTATGATGCAACAAAAGGCACAGTGTTCAACTTTAAGGCAGATCCTCTTCCAGAGGGCGTTTCTGGTCGTCGTGCCGATGTTAGCTTCACAACTGTGATTGGTGGCCGTGAGGTGTTTGTTGCAACTCAGGGCGAAGCATCAGTGGCTGGCGTAGAGGCAACCAATTCGAAGGTGTCGGTTGTAGACGGCAACTTCGTTGTTGAGAGCGACAATGCAACATCTGTAGCAGTTTACAACCTCGCAGGTCAGAAAGTTGCGGAGGCTGCATTCGCAGGCAAGGCAACAGTTCCAGCCGCCGATCTTGCAAAAGGCGTTTATGTTGTTAAATTCAACGATAACACAGTAGTTAAGGTAGCCAAATAATAGGCTCCTTAAGTAGCACTGTTCTGCCAGTGATGGCGGAGCAATATTGAAGCCCGGCAGTGATGCCGGGCTTCGCTTGTTTTTGCAGAGCCATAGGAGAGGGCGTTTATACAACCGCACTTCGGCGGTAGCGGTGTGCGCTCATGGCGTCACGGGGTAGGCAAGCCAACCCCGTGCTAACATATATAACCGCACTTCGGCGGTTTTTTTGCGATGGCGATGCACCGCGCCATGGCGCATGCCGATGTGGGGCGGTTTTCCTGCTTGTGGGGATTGCACAGAGTTATAAAAAATGAGCAGAGTGTTAAAAAAAGACGTTAAAAGGCGAATTAATTGCTAAAATACTTGCAAAATGAAAGTGAATAGATTAGATTTGCAACGAAATTCATAAAATACATATATATTATGAGAAAAATGGTACTCTTTTCTGCAGCGGTCTTGGCGACAGGCGTGGCTATGGCAGCCAATCCAACGAAAGTCACAGAGACACGTATGTCAAGCGCAGGCTTGCAAGCAGAGCGCATGAATCAACAGTTTTTTAATAAAACAGCAGTAACTTTGCGGGCTAATGACAAGTCAAATGTCGTTGCAAGCAAGCAGTTGAAAGACGGTTCGTCCATCAACCTTGTGAAAGGTAATGACGGACACTTGTACAAAGTGCTTAACCGCAGTTTGAGGGCGTCGGACAAGATTACCTCGTCAAAATCTCGCATCAACGCGCCGGCGGTAATGAAAGCTGACGAGAACGCAACTCTTTTTGAGGGCTTTGAGTCGTATGAAGGGCAGACTTCTCGAGGATGGGTTCCGGAAGGCTGGTCGCAGGAGTCGAAAACCAACCCGCCACACGTTGCTCCAGAAGGCAAAGGCACATGCCTCGTGTGGGAAGCGACAAAAGGCGATGGCTTTACATCCGCTTATAGCGGCACTTATGTGGAGCGTGTCCAGGTTTCGATAGCAGATTTCACAGCCGATCCTATAACTTTTGCAGAGCAGCAGGATGAGTGGCTTATCACCAAGGCAATCACTCCAAAAACTGGTGACTACCTGACATTCCAGCTTTGCTATAGTCCATTCTTCACTCTTTTCAATGAGAGTACGATGGATTTTTCATCGGTAAACAATATTCTTGAGATACTTGTGACTACCGACGACGGCAAGACATGGGAAAAAGTATGGGATGTGCTTGATGACGCACGCAGCTATACAGAGGATGAGTTGTGGGACGACGGTAGTAGCTTTGTACGTCCATATCACCCAATGCTCGTCAATATCAGCAAATATGTGGGCAAGAACATCAAGATAGCATTCCGCTATTATGGTATCAACGGCGAGTCAATGATGCTTGATGACGTTAAAGTAGGCGAAGCCACTCCAACGGCAGCGGCTACTGCACCAAACGCAGTATTCCCAATTGGTTTTTCTCTTGAAGGTTACAATCTTAGCGATGGATCCGGCAATGTGCTTAATCTGGCGTTGGCACCTTACAAGACTTCTTTGGAGTGGACAAATGTGTCACCAGCCTTTGAATCTTGCACATGGACATATCCAGACGAAGAAGGCAACGAGACAACATCCTCGTCGAAGAATCTTGAAGCTCCGGAATACGGCTTTGGACAATATGGCGCACCATCGCTTGTGACCAAGATTGGCAGCAAGACTTCGGATGCAACCAAACTTTATGATGCAGTGCAATATGGTGGCTCTGTGATGATTAATCATGGAGATAGTTATTTGTCGTTTGATGCGGCAATGTACGACTTAAACCGTCTCGTTAGTAAAAAAGCGAAGTTCTCATTGACAAGAGACGGTGTGTTTGGTATGGGTGCCACTTCAGACGCTACATGGAACCAATTGCTTAAAACAGAGGGAATGAAGGTTACAGGTATGGGAATGTTCATCCCGCAACCGGCAGCACCTTACACATTGTCGTCGGCAAATGCAGTTGTTTATTACACAGCCGGTAAATTGACCGACAAATCGCAGTTGAAAGCAACGGTTTATAAGGTGGAGGATGACGGCTCGTTTACAGCAATGGCAGAAGGCTACTGCTCTCCATCGGAGTTCTATAAGGCAGACGAAGACTCTAATACTAAGGCAATCTTCTATTTTGAGAGAGAAATCAATGGCCTTCCTACACAGGCAGAGTTGTTTGTTGACTATCCAATTGTGATCCAATTCTCAGCCGACCTTGCAGAAGGCGAGGAATTTGACTTCGTAAATGCGTTTGACTCGGCACCGGATGAAGTGGAAAACAATGTCTACGTATTCTTCAATGATGCAGAAGGCACACGCAAGATGATTAATACAACAGCCCTTTCATTCGAAGACGGCTCGGCAGCTGCCGGACTGTATGCATCGTTTGACGCTACCTACAGCTGGTTGCGCAGCGACGAAGACGCGTTTGAGGCAAAACCAGCCGGCGAAAGCAAAACGTTTGACCTTGATTCTTACTACAACTTGGTCAGCTCAAAAGGTGAAAACCTCGCGACAGCGACAGGTGAAGGCTTAGGCGACTGGTACACAGTGTCATTCGCTAACGGTTCAGACACAGAGCCAGCCAAGATGACAGTGACAGTCAATGCATTGCCAGAAGGAACAGACGTAAGATCTTCATACTTCGACGTTGAAGTGTTTGGCATGATGAAACGTTTCTATGTGGCTCAGCACAGCGAGGCAGGCGTAAGCGACTTGGCGGTGTCTGCAACAAAGGCGTTTGTCAACGGTGGCAACATCGTGGTGTCGAGCCCGAAGGCAACCAGAGTGGCAGTCTACAACGTAGCAGGTCAGAAAGTGGCAGAGCAGGCATTTGCAGGTAAGGCCACAATCAAGGCTTCAGACTTCGCGAAAGGCATCTACGTATTGAAGTTCAATGACAACACAGTTTTGAAATTGACAAAATAAGGAGTATATGATTTTTTGAGAAATGGAATCCAGCGTGATGCTGGGTTCCATTTCTTTTTTGTTTTATACAACCGCACTTCGGCGGTAGCGGTGTGCGCTCATGGCGTCACGGGGTAGGCGAGCCAACCCCGTGCTAACATATATAACCACACTTCGGCGGTTTTTTTGGTTGACGTTTGTATAATCGCACTTCGGCGTTTTTTTGCGATGGCGATGCACCGCGCCATTGGCGCATGCCGATGTGGGGCGGTTTTTGCGATGGTGATGGCAATCAGAAGGCGAAGGCAACCGCCGAAGGGTGGTTGTATAATCATAGCCCCAGGTTGGCTTGCCTACCTGGGGTCAGTCGAGGAATAATAATCTACCGCCGAAGAGCGGTTGTATAAAACAAGGAATATAATTTCGGCGGTTGGTTGTACCTTATGTAACAAAAAAGCGTGGCTGCATTTTTGTAGCCACGCTTTGGTTATGATAATGAGATGAGTCAGTCTTTGAACAGCAGTTTGTAGTCGCGCTTTGCGGCTGGAACGGTCCACTCTTCTGGAATGAATTTCCATAGGTCGAGCGTAGTGGGGCATATCGCACCCGTTTTTTTGATGTACTCCATAAGATAGAATCGCAAATCCTTGTCGGTAGCCTTGATGATGCGGTCGTTCAGTTTTTCGACGGGAATTCCGGCACCTTCAGTCAGCAGTCCGCCGCCACCGTTTCCGCGATAAGAATTCACAGCCACCGAATAGTCCTTGTCCATGTCGAACGCACTTCCGTCTGCCATTGACAGGATGTTGATTTTCTCGCCACGCGGCTTGGTCACGTCGACCGTGTAGCGAATTCCGGCAGCCGAGTCGAAGTTGTAGCTGAAGTTCTGGAACAGCGCACGCGCACCGTCATCGCCGTTGCCAGGCACTTCTTTCAGCAGGAGCAAGTGGTCGTCGGCATTTGTCATTCGGTTTGTCCACAAGTCGTAGGACATCTCCAGATAGTTTTTGATTTCACGACCCGACAGGCGCATCGTGTAGAGCATGTTCTCATATTTGTAGAGCTTGAACATATCGCTCACGAGGATGTCGCCCTCCTTTATGCTCGAGTCGAACGACAATGGCGCCGCCATCGACACCTCCGCGCCAGAGATTGCCAGTTGCAGCGAGTGTGTCAGGTCGATAAACTCCGAAGGGCCGAAGAAAGCGTTGCGAGTGGATATTGTCTTTGAGATAGAGCCGATTTTCTGGCTGACAAACTTGTCTACGGTGTCGTATTGAGGCTTGAATTCCGCCATGAAATCCTCGTCGACAGGCAATGCGCTGATGTCGACCAATCTTCCGGAAATTTCTTTTTTCACCACTTTGCCTTTCCGCAGCGTCAGCGACACGTGGGCTGAAGCCACCTTCTCCGCCTTGTTCGCAGGGTTCAGCATCCACACCTCGTTGCCGTCGGCGTTTTTCACCGAGTCGCAGAAGAACTGGTGGTCGTGACCGAACAGCACAATGTCGATACCCGGCACACGCTCGGCAACCAGCTGAGAGGCATTCTCCACCCAATTGCCCGTTGTGTGGGTATGGTCGCGTCCGGAGTGGATGATTGCCACCACAACATCCGGATTCTCTTTTTCGCGCACCGTCTCTACCCATTTGCGAGCCGACACCTCGATGTCGTCGAATCGGAGTCCAGCCCACAGATTTTCAGGCAGCCAAGCAGGAATTGACGGCGTAAGAAAACCAATTACCGCCACTTTCACCCCGTCGCGGTTGAAAACCGAGTAGGGTGGAAGATACGGTTTTCCCGAAGCGGTGTCGATAATGTTTGCGCCGAGAATAGGAAAATTGCATTGGCGAATCCAACGGTCGTAGACCGCATGGCCAGTCTCCATGTCGTGGTTTCCCATGTTTCCCGCATCGTAGCGCAGATAGTTCATCATCGCCGCCGTCACATGGGTTGCAGCCGTGTCGATGAAATTGTAGTAGTATACGGTAGGCTGTCCTTGCAGAATGTCGCCGTTGTCGAGCAGCAGCAAGTTGTCACCGAAGCGTTCGCGCTCACGTTTCACGTAGGTTGACAGCCTGGCAAGACTACCCTTGCAAGGCGTGCGGTTGATGAAATCGTAAGGGAAGAAACTGCCATGCACATCGGAAGTCTCGAGAATGCAGAGTTCGACAGTCTTGTCTTTAGCCGTGGCGAGAGGAGAAGAAGCGATTAAAGCCATTATTAAAAACAGTATTTTTTTCATAATAGTGAAATTTATTGTACGAAGATAGTAAAAAATCATCAAATAAGGATTGGAAAAGTGCCTGCAAAACACTAACTTTGTGGAAATGATACAAAAATACTGTCTTTAGAAAAACTAACACGAAATTTCTATGATGTCAAAATTCAAACAGCTTAGACTACGCCTTGTAGTGGCGGTTGCTGTGTTGTTGATGGCCGGAACGGGAACCGAAGCCTTTGCACAGTGCTACACTAAGAATCTTCAACAGGCAGAGTCGCTTTACAAGCAAGGACGCTATGCCGAGGCAAAGAAGCGTTTTGCCGCAGCCAAAGCGTGCCCCGACAAGCCCAAGACCAACAATCTGGACTCGCGTATAGCCGCCTGCAACCGGAAAATAAAAGAGCGCAGCAGTAGCACGCAGCCGTCGCGCCGTCAGTCAACACCGTCGACCACATCGCGGACAAACTCGTTTAAAATCACGAGCGTGTCGTTTCGCAACGAAGACATCGACGACAATGTGCTTAATGCCTATGGCGAGCGTCTTTGTGCCGCCGACGTGCATTATCTGATGCCGCGCATCTATTACAAGAGCACATATTCAAGTTCGCAGGACTGGGCGTTTAAATACAAAATCTATAAGCCAGACGGCACGCTTATGTCGGGCAGCACATCGCCAAGCGGGTATACCAACTCGTTTGAAATGACTGTAGATCCGGGCGAGAACTATTGCGGCATCGGCGGTTGGGGCCGTTCGGGCGGCGGTGCCTACGACCAGACGGGTCAATACCGATTCGAGGTGTGGCGCAACGGCAGCCGTATCTATCAGCAGAACTTTACGCTCTACAGCGGCAGCGGCAACGTTTCGGACGGCACACTGAAGGTGGACGGAAAGACATCGGTAAGCACCAACTTCTCCTCGTCGGGCGGAACAGAGCGATTTACCGTGAGCGGAGTGTCGTCGTGGGACACTTGGGGCATTCCTTCGTGGTGCTCGGTGGAAAACCGCACAAGCACATCGTTCACGTTGCGTTGCGAGGCAAACAACTCAAGCAGCAGCCGTTCGGACTATATGAAAATCACGTCGGGCTCGCAGGAAGTGCGCATCGACATCACCCAGGACGCCAGCGCCAGCCGCTTCTCGGGCAATGTGGAGAATGTGTGGGTCGACTATGACCAATGGCAGAACGGCAAGAAGGGAATGCTCATCCACGTGAAGTTTACGGTTGACGGAATGAAGGGACGTGAAGGAAAATGCGTCGCTTATTTCAAATATGAGGGAGGCGACTTTTTGAAGGACTACAACAACGATTACGGCACAACGGGCGGTCAGGTTTGCTGTCCGGATTCGTTCACGCCTAACTACGACAGCACGCGCTTCAGCGACTTCCGCCTGTTTATGCCTTACGATGAGCTGCACATGGCGAAAGGAAAATACGACCTGGCGTTCCATATTCTCATATATGACCAAGATACGCAGGAAGACATCGTGCGGTCGAGCGACCAGAACTTCACGTTCACGCAGAACTAACGATGGCTGACAAGCCGGCGCAGACGGATGCCGGCAAACAAGGATATGATAGCTGTGGCGGCGATTGCTGCCCACAGCCATCCTTCGTTAAGAAGGAACACGATTGCCGCGCAGAAAGCCAGGGTGAAGAGCGATAACAGCGAAGACTGGCGCGACAGCGAGTAGCCGTAGCTGCGGAAATAAACGACACCGACAATCAGACAATATGCCGCATACCACAGGCAGAATGCCACACCGAGTCCGGCAAGTCCCCACAGGTGATAGCACGCCACGTTGAGCGCAAAACCCGTGAGCACCGACAGCGTCTCGGTGACAATGTAGATTTTGCCGTCGCCCCTCGCCACGATAACGATGGCAAGAAACCAGGAATATGCTCTCATCACAGTGCCCACGATTGCAAACGAGATGTAGGGGATGATGGCACGGAATTCCCCGCTATAGAGAATCGACACAATCAGTTCCCTTGCAATCAGGAAGATGGAGATGATTGGCAACAGACACAGCATCATGATGTTGACCTCCTGCGAGGCAAATACGCGAGTGCGCAGACGGCTGTGGCAAACGCGCGTGATGCGCGGGTAGTACTCCATTCCGATTGCAGTGAAAATCAATCCGAAATAGCGTCCCACAAGCGAATAACCCGCTTGATAGAATCCTACAATCTCCGTGCCGGCAACGCGGTTGAGATAAGCCGAGAAGATGTAGTTGAACAGCATGGTGATAAACTCGCTGAGCGTCATCAGCAGACCGAGTTTTACGAATGCCGAGCCTTCGCGCAGAGCCTCCTTGTTGGAAACCGTCACTTTCGCAGAGCCCTTGTGGCGGTAGATTAAAGCCGCGACGAGCAGCGAGGCGTGGTAGGCAATCAACGAGAAGAGGATGCTGTCGATCCGCAGCCAGTAGAACAACGGAATGGACAGGACAAGCCCCATGACCGTGCCGAGCAGCGATGCGTTTGCAAGCCGCTTCAGTTTCTCAAGGCCTTGCAGGATTGCAAGCTCACTGTTGGCAAAGCCGTTGAAAAGCAGCACGCATGCCAGCAGCACGAAGTCCCATAGATGATCGGTAGAGCCGAACGACCATAGGCTCAAAGCCGGTGCGAGCGCCATCGTCGTGACTGCACCGAAGATGCTGATGAACCATGCCCACCGCCTCACGACGGCGACAATGCGGTTAAGAGCCTTGGTGTCGCCCGAACCGTGAGCCATTGCGATGTCGCGCACGGCACTTGTGCGCAGGCCGAGCGACGTGCCAGAGCGCAGCATATCGATGGCGGAGTTGAAGATGCTGAACAGCCCCATTCCCGCCGGACCAATCCACACGGCAACAAGTTTGTTGAGCACCACCGAACAGATGTTGCTGACCACCTGCACGCCCCCAAACATCTTTATGGCGCGGAGAATGGTGCTGGATATGTTTACGCGGTTGTCGCTCACTTTATGTCCACTTTGTAGATTTGATGGGCGATTCCGCGTCCGCCAAACCCACATTTTTGAATAATCAGTCCGTTGTTCAGCACCAGCCCGTGATTTTCGTTGCTCGTGCCTAAATCGTAGTAGCGCATTTCTGCGAATTCATTATGCATCAAGTGGTCGTGGATTAGTGCCATGGCATTCATCCGCATCCCGTCGGGCGAGCTTGCAATGTATTGCAGATGCGCCGTCGTATGGTCGATGAATACTACGCATCCGGCGACCATCCGGTTGTCGGAAAATGCGCCGAACAGGCGTATGTTGCGCGGAAATCTGTTCTTGAGCAGTGTGATTTCTTCCAAAGAGTGTACGGGCGAGGCATTGTGGCGGTCCTTGAGGCAGAAAGTCAGAATGTCCCAAAATTCGGAGAAATCGTCAGCCTCAGCGACACATAGACCATATTCGTTGGCTTTTCTGACGTTCTGCTGTTGGGTTTCGTTGTATTTTGCCGGATTTGTCAACGCAACGGCAGTAGAAATGTTGCATTCGGCAATCTGCGCGCCATGTCGGAATAGAGCGTAGAGATCCTCGTCGGCAGGGTAGCGGTGGTAGATGTAGGGGATGGCTTTGTAGACAAGCGTCCTGATGCCGTTCTCTTTGAGAAACGACATCATCGCGTCCCACACCTCAAGCATCGTCACCGCCGTGAAATGCTTCACGGGAGTGAGCCAACCGCCGTAGGTCAGCCCCTGGTGGGAATACAGCGTCGAGCCGACGATGTTGGCAGGCATCACCGCCGCCAATTTGCCGTGATGGTTGAAAGCCATCAGCGAGAAATCGGCAAATCGGTCTGCGTGATAGTCCATATAGTCGCGCAGGTGCAGAAACGTGGCGTTTTTCGACCGTTTCACGAAATCATCCCAGATGGGTTTGTCGGTGTTTGAATATCGTCGGATTTCAATCATAGCATTATTTTATCCAAGCTTGAGGGTCGAGTTTTGTTGTGCCTTTGCGCACTTGGAAGTGCAGCACGGCGTGCGACGTGTCGTTGACATCGGGGAACAAAGAACCCAGCGACTGTCCCGCCTTCACGGAGTCGCCTTTCTTCACGTTGAGCGTTTTCAGACCGGCGTATACGGTTGTGTATGAACCGTGCTTGACAAGCACAACATAGTTGTATTCGTTGTCAACCTTGTAGATGCTGGTAACCGTTCCGGCAAAAACAGATCTTGCCGCCGCACTTGCCGCCGCTTCGATTTCGATGCCCGGAGAGTCGATGGTGACATATTCAAGCACAGGGTGCTTGTGGCGTCCGAACTGCTTTACGATGCGGTAGCTGCCCGTCACAGGAACAGGCAACTTGCCCTTGTTGCTTTCGAAATTGCCGTCCATGCGGATGTCTTCGTCAGACTCGGCAGGCTGTGAGCGTCGTTGCTCCTCGCGTTTGCGCGCCTCTTCACGCTCCTTGTCGATGCGTTCCTGCTCCTTGCGCAGACGTTCCTGCTCTTTCTCGAGCTCCTTCTGCTTGCGTTTCAGTTCTTCCTTCTTTTTCTTTTCAGCCTCACGGCGTTGCTGCTCCTTGTTGCGCCGCAGCTCCGCCTCTCGCTCCTCTCGCTCTTTCTTCAGCCGCGCCTCCTCGGCTTTGCGGGCTTCCTCGGCTTTGCGCGCCTTCTCTTCTTCCGCCTTTCTGCGTTTTTCCGCTTCGGCTCTCGCCCGTTCCGCCGCAGCCCTCTGCTCCGTCTCTATGAGTCGGTTGAGTTGCTGGTCGAGTTGGTTGAGCTTGCGCTGCTGTTCCTGCAGAATCTGCATCAGGTCGCCTTTCTCCTCTCTGAGTTGCTTCACGATGCGGTTTTGCTCCGCGCGTTTTCCCTCGAGCGAAAGTTTGGTGGAGTTTATCGTGTTGATGGTTTTGCTTCGTTCATTCTGCAGAGCCACAAGCTGGTGTTTCTGCTGTTCCAATTTACGCCTTGCCGCTTTGATTTGTCGGGTCTGCGCCTCTCTCCATCTTGAAAACTCGCGGAGGTAGCGCATGCGCCGGTATGCCTGATGGAACGATTCGGAAGAAAGCAGAAACATCATTTTATTTCCTGAAACCCTATGCATGCGGATTTTCTTTATTGCACGCAGATAATTTGACTGCAGTCTGCCGACAGTGGAGTCAAGCATCTCTATTTCCTGATTGACACCGTGGATCCGCACGTTGATGTCAGCAATCTGCAGATTGAGGTCGGCAATTTTTTTGTTGCTGACATCGATTTCAGACGTTATGCGGTTGAGGTCGGCAAGCGTTTTCGCCGTCTCGTTTTTATTTTCCTTTATCTTTTGGGAAGTCTTTTTGATGTCCTGTTGCGCCTCCTTTTTCTGCTTTTTGATGTCGGTCATTGCCGGCTGTTGAGCCACAACGCCAAGCAGGACAGCGGCGGAGATTGCGATGCAAAGGAATCGTTTCATCATTTTTTTCGTATTTATATTTTAGATGGATTTCAATAATTGAGCCAGAGAGTAGCGCCGCGCGCCGTCGGGGATTCTGATGTAGTCGGTCACACCGCTGTTCCAGCGGATGGATTTGGTGTATTTTAAGTCCATTTCCACCTTTGTTCCGCCGATTTCTATATGGGCGGAGATGCTGGTTGCGATAACCTTACCGTCGACGGGCTTGAAGGCGGAAAAGTCCATTGCATACTGCTGCCCGTTGTTGAGCGTCACGTTGAACCGGCTCACGTTGTTTTCAATCATGTCGAAGAAATATCCGAACAGCTGGTTTGCCTTTGCCGGGCGCATCTGCCAGCGTCGCTCATTGTCGGGCGCGGTGGCTGAGAAATGGTATGCGTTGGAAGCGCTTATTGCGCCGTCGGTAAGGTCGAACGGGCGCGACAGCAGCAGATTCTGCAGGGCGTAGAGTCCGATGCCGTTGCCGAGCAACTGGCTTACAGACTCGCGCACGTAGATGTTGTGGTATTTGTCGACCAGCGTGACAGAATCCTTGTCGACAAACAGTTTCCCCATCTCGATTCCGAGCAGCGGACGGATTGAGATTGAAATGGAGTGTCCGCGCACCATTTTTATCTGGATTGCGCTGCTGAGGCTGCCTGTTGTGGAAACCGTGATGTTGCCCGATGCGGAGAAGTCGGTCCATTCAGGCGCGGCGGCAGCGACTGTTAGAGGATTGAAGGCGGAATTGCTCCAATCCGCCTCTACGGATTCCGCGATTTCGCCAGAGCGTGTTTCCGACACCATTGCCTTCTGAGCCGACCGGCATGATGTTGACATCGCCAAGATTGCGGCAAGCAGCGCTATAATGATTGATGATTTATTCATAGAAGTAAGTTTTGTTTTCAATTTTCTTTTTCAGAAGTTTCGACCCGGGGTTGTCTTTCAGAGCGTCTTTCCATTTCTCCACAGCCTCCGCCGGTTTTCCGAGCATAAACAGGATGTCGCCATAGTGCTCCCAAAGTTCGGCGTTGCCAGTGTCGGAATCGCGATGCTCGGCGGCTTTCTCAATGAATTCCAACGCTTTTTTATAGTCGTGCTTCAGAAACAGCACCAAAGCGTAGGTGTCGAGATACGAGCCGTTGTCGGGGTCGGCCGCCAACGCCATTTCCGCCATTCTGGCTGCGTCGTCGATGCGGTCTTTCTTATGCGTGCATAGAAAATATGCGAAATTATTAAGGGTCAGCGCATTGCTTGGGTTTATGTTTATCGCCGCCTCATAGTTTTTTATGGCGTTTGCCGTGTCGCCAATCTGCTGGTATATGTCGCCGAGAGAAGTGTGGATGTCGGCCTCGTCGACCATCTGTATGTCCTTGTTGCGAACAAGCAGGGTGTCGTAGGTGGCGATTGCGTTGGAGTAGTCCTCCTTTTTGAAATATGCGAAACCGAGCGCCTGGTATAGCGACAGCTCGTCGGGCGCGTATTCAACGGCTTTTTTGCCCGACTCGATTGCCTTGTCGTAATTGTTGTTGAAGATTTCGAGCCAGATGAGCCGTTCCCAGTTCTTTGGGTCCGACGGGTCGATGTCGAGCACATACGACAGTTGCTCGGCGGCATTCTTATAGTCCTTTTTGAACGACAGATAGTCGCTGAACAGGTGTCTGATTTGCGCTTCGTGCGGATGCTGGTTCAAAATAGTGCGAAACATGTTGTCCACTCTTGCCGACGAGTCGCCCTGCTGGATGCAGTCGCGGATGTAGTCGGTTAGAATGTCCACCTTCGTGTCGACATCAATGTTTTTGTTGAGCAGGGTTGCGGAAATTTCTTTCTCATAGTTTGTTGAGTCGCCGAGACTGTTGTATAGATATGCTTTCTGGAGATTTGCATATCCATAGTCGGGTTCGATGATCAGAGCCCGGTCGTAGTAGGCGAATGCGCTGTCGGGCATGTTCAGCTGCGCGAAGATGTTGCCCATCAGAGCGTTTGGTACAGCGCTGTTGGGCGCGTCGTGGAGCAGCAGTTTGCCGTTGTTTATGATTGCCGCTGTGTCGCCGGTGTTGAAAAGATAGTTCACCTTCATCGAAGTGGTGGTCACCGTCCGTCCCTCAGTCTTCTCCAGGCTGTCGATAGTGGCGATGGCCTTGTCGAAGTTGCCTTGTGCCGCATAACTTTTTGCGAGCATAGGGAACAGCTCGGTCTTTGCCGGATATCTTTTTGCCAGGTTCTCCAACACGCGTGTCGCTTCGGCATGGTTGCTGAGCGAGGCGTTGAGAATGGCGTATATGTAGTTTTCGTAGTAGTCGCCGGGGCGTTCAATCGTGTTGATTCTCATCAAAGCCGTTGCGGAGTCTACTTCCTCGTCTGTTGTCCGGTCGAGATTCAACATAGTAAATCCGACGTAGTAGTTTATGGTCGGGTTGTCGGGGTCGAGAGTCACGGCGTGGCGCAGCAAAGCGTATGCGGCGTCGATGTCGCCGGCCTCTTTCTTCGATATGGCCTCCATAAACGCATATTCCGCCTTCCGCTTGTCGGCGGCCGACGGCTTTCCTGCAAGCATCGGCAGTATCACCGCCGCAAAGCAGACTGCAAGAAGAATATTTCGTGTTGCTTTTTTCATTTTGTATGTTTAAAAATAGTCTATTTCACGCCAGTGTGTCCGAAGCCACCGGCGCCGCGTTCGCTGTCGGAGAGGGAGTCGGCAGTTTGCCAGACAACGGTGGAATGCCGGGCTACAACCATTTGGCAGATGCGCTCGCCCGGGTTGACAACAAACGGTTCGTTTGACAGGTTGGCAAGAATCACGCCTATTTCGCCACGATAGTCGGCGTCGATTGTGCCGGGAGAGTTGAGCACGGAGATGCCGTGTTTCAGAGCCAGCCCGCTGCGTGGACGTATCTGGCACTCATAGCCTTCCGGCAGCTCGATGAATATGCCTGTGGGGATAAGTTTCCGTTCCAGCGGGCTTAATGTGACAGCCTCGCTGAGGTTTGCCCGCAAATCCATGCCGGCGGCGCTTGGAGTGGAATATTGAGGCAAATCGTTGTTGGATTTGTTTATAATCTTAACTGTAACCTTGTCGATCATAATAGCTTTCTTAATAGTTGAATATTAACTGCGAAAATACTCAAAATCCGTGAATTGACAGCAATGTTTCGTGCAAAAATTGGCGTCAAAAAAGGCTGCCCGATTGCGGACAGCCTTAATCTCTTGCATAATTGCTGCTGTGCAGACAATTACTTTCTGATTCCGAGCTCCTCTTTAGCGATGATTGCACGGTAGCGGTTGATGTCTGTGCGGATCAGATAATCCAACAGACGGCGACGCTTACCAACGAGCATCTTCAGAGCGCGAGTAGTACTATGATCTTTGTGATTTGACTTCAAGTGCTGAGTCAAATGAGCGATACGGATAGAAAATAATGCAATCTGAGACTCTGCAGACCCAGTATCAGTATTCGACTTACCGTACTTCTCGAAGATCGCCTTTTTTTCTTCAGAATTTAAATGCATTCTAAATTTGTTTAAAAAGTTAATATTCAATTAGCGACCGCAAAGGTAATCACAATTTCTTAAATGCCAAAACATTTGGTTGGAAAAATTTCATTGAATGTGGAACGCATTATGTTGACAAGAATTTATTTGTGCATTAGTTGTGGCATAGCCTATGATTTTAACATGCAAACCCATCCCAATACTTCGGCAACCTATAACCAAAGTATTGTGATGGGAGAAAATGTCATTATTTTTCCATTAAGTTACGGAGATGCTTGACTCTAATGCCATAGTTGAAGTTCTGAGTGCCATTTAGGCCGGCGTAATTGAAGCTGTTAAACGTGTGGAAGACCGCAAGGAGCAAGAAGCGGAGGTAAAACGTGAGGGACAGGCAAGGCAAGACAGATACCAAGGTGTACTTGACCGATTCATCAACGAAGGTCACGAACAGCTCAAAGCCTTTTCGCAATCAAACAGAATAGATTTCTATGAGAAAGAAGCCAAAGCAATCTATTATGGTATTATGGCTACTGCCACAAAATACAACATTGCGCTTCGCTCTCCACAAGGAACAAAATTTGCAGTTGAAAGATTTCTCGCGAGCATGGATTGGAATGATTGTGGCAACTATCGGAGAGAATGTGTCGCACACTGGACGAAAATCTTTGCTACCGATGAGGTCGTTTATACCGAACCCATCATTCAGAACTTCCTTTCGTTCATTGATCATATGTCGTGTAGCGCAGACACATACGTTTCACTTGGCGGCTCCAATAGTTGTGCTGACCAACTTACGAACTGGGATGGCGCGCAGAAAATTGGATTGGGGGTATAAAAGGAAAGCGCAAAGACAAGCCTGATAGTTGTACATAATTTGACAGATGGATAATTGCTTATAGCGAATCAACCGCTTTTCAAATATTAAAAATAGGTCGTAAATCAAAGGTTTACGGTGTATCCTTCTTTTGTCTTGGTAAATTTCTTTATCTTTGGAGTCAAATAATGACAATTCTTGTAAAAGATAGTCTATCGTTATTTGTCTAACCTTAGGACGATAACATTGGGAGATTGTACTGTTGATAATTAATAAGGCCTTATTAGAAAATATGAAGATTAAAAGTGCTCGCTACTTTAGAGAGAAATATATGACAGATGTCCGTCATGTTCAGTTTGGCACTGGATATGACCCGTCATTTGTAGGATGTAGCCATATGCTTCCTAATGGAACATACGTAAAGGGATTCTTTGACCTTTATCATGGAGACAAAGAGAAGGTAGGAGACTTCCTTTCAAATTTCTTGAAGATTGCAGAAGATGGACAGGCTATCTATGAGTTCCTACAAAATGCAGCTGACTGTAACTCAACGTTGTTTTATATGTTTTACAACGAGAAATACTTCCTCGCTGTAAATAATGGCAATGTTTTCAACCAAGCAGGATTGCGTTCATTACTCAACGTGGCTCAATCTACAAAATCAACATCAAGTCAAATCGGAAGATTTGGCATCGGATTTAAGTTGGTACACCGTCTTGTAGGTAAAGGCGATGGTATGCGTGAGTTAACACAAGATTATAAAGGTCCCATTATGTTCAGTTGGAGCAAAAAGAGTGACCTTGTCAATCTGATGAACCATGCCAGCATAGAACCCGAAGACAACATTGACGACAGCTCAGACTTACCTTATCTTCTTAAACTGATTCTTACAAATTTCCCGGCAGAACCAAATGAGACTGTCAAGGACTTAAATTTCAGAGATAAAGTTTTGTTTGATGACACGGATTACGATGAGCTATGTAAACATGTAAACAACAGCCTTTCTCAATATCTTGATGTGGACAATCTGAACCAAGGCAGTTTGTTCTTTATTAGACTTGGAGAGGGAAAAAAAGAACTACTCGACAAGGATTACGAGCAAAACTTGAAGATTGGAGTCGAATATTCTCTTAATACCTTAAAAGGGCTTGAAAACGTCAAGATTAATGGCACACAGATTGAGAAAGTCCCACTGAAAATTGAGAGTGGTGTTATCGCAAAAGATACAGAAACATTCAATCGCATAGATCCAGAGTACAAGGATGATGACATCCATTTCTCTATTGGCTATAATGAGATTGATTTCACTGAAGAAGAACCATTTAAGAAAGTTGAGGCCCTAAAAAAATCGCCAACGTTCTATAAATATTTTCCACTTGGCGATGAGATTCATCAATCTGCCATTTTTATTCATTGCGACAGTCTAAGCAACGAAGCTAACCGCCGTAAGATGCATGAAGATTCAATCAACAAGGAACTGATTCCTGAGATTGCCAGATTCATCGTTAACCTATTGACTAGTGATAGAAGTCATAATAATGTCTCTCGTTTCTGCCAGTTGTACGCAAACGTTCTGCTAAGCAACGCTCCACACGACAATAGCGATTGGTTAAAGGAAGTTTATTATGATATTATCCAAGATTATCTGATAACTTCCATCCCGACACAAAATGGTTTCGGAAACGATTCAAATGATGTAAAAATCAAGAGAATCAAAACTAATATTCCATTGTCGGTAGTCAATGATAACTATCAGTGGTTCAAATGGAATAACGAGAATTTAGATTCTTTATTGAGCGCGGCCAAAGACAAGTTGGGCATCAAAACATTTGATATTGTTGACCTTATCATTGAGGCTGACATTTCTAAGTTGAATGCATGGATTGCATCCGTAGATGATGCTACATACAAAAGTTTTTTGAACGAAATCAACACAACGACTCGGAATCTATACTCAAATACAAAATTTAAAGAAAAAATCCGAAACGTAAAGTTATTCAAGTTCTCTGATAACTGTTTCTATGCTTACGACGAATTGGTAATGCAAAAATATGGGAATTATGTGTTTACACGTGAAAAGACCATATACACGACCAACAAGACCGAGGATATTAACAATGAGTTGATTTCCTTAGGTTTCGTAATATCTGATATTAACATTGATACCTACGACAAAATCAAGGAATGTTTCGTTTTACCAAAGGATAAACGTATCTTTGAATTATTGGAGTCAAGTGTCAAAGATATTAATCTTCCTATAGCGGGCAAGAGAAAACTTATCAACCATTTAACGACACAAAACGCGGAAAAGAAATTGACTGATGTCGGTGATGAGAGCATTCGTTCGTTGTATCTTTGCCATAATCATTCAGGAGAACTTATGCCATTATGTGACCTAATAGGACGCAAATATAGAATACCTTCTTGGTTAACCGATTATCAGATTAAGAGTGAGGATTATTTTTCAGAATTGGATAAATTTCTTATGCCTGAGAAGTATGTATATTCCAATATTATTTATAAATACTGGGATAACATTCTGGTTTATAAAGATGTTGAAGATTTCTATAAAGAAACCAAACGTCTCTATGACCAGAATGCAGACTACAATAAGACTCTAAAAGGAAAGAAGTACATATACACAGAAAATGATGAATTCGTAGCCCTTGATGATGTGATTTATAATTCAAAGATGCTGAACGAGAGCCTCAATTATAAATCTCTCAATAATGTGATAGCTACGATATACGAAGGTAAACTTCCCAAGAAAGAAGTTACTGCAATTCTATCGGAAGAGCCTTTCGGGCTTAACAATGTAAATATATGCAATTATATTCCAACAGGAGAAAACGGGGTCGATTTCAATGATATCCAAAATATCCTGAAATTCTGCGCTCTAAACTACGAAACCTTTTTTAAGGAGTTTGTCATAGAACGTAAGAATGATGGAGAGTATCATATAAATACAAGAACAGATAGCTATTATCAGGTTTATGTAAAGGACAGACGTCTCAAATCATACATAGAGGAGAACTACCATGATACTATGATTCTCTTACCTAACGGGTTGGAAGAGTATAAAGATTCTGAAGGCATTGTGTCTGGTGCAAACCTCCATGCTTCCATATTGGCAGGAGTTGAAGATATCGATAACGAGAAGGAGAATCTGATTGACATAGTGAAGTACGGAGCACGCCGAGACTTTATTGTGAGTTTGTCAGAAATCAGAATAGATTTAGACGAAGCAACTGCACCTGAAAGTTTTAGCTACAAATTGCTATATATGGCAACAAGCGTTCTGGAAAACAATGATGACATTCAAAATTTTCGGAACAAACTCATTATTGAGAAAGATGGTGAGTCGTTCTGCCATGACCAGATTCCTCAAACTATAGCAGAGAGTTTCGAGATTGAAGGAGCCAAGAGAAAGTTTGATCTTGCCCAGATTCTTCCTAATGAGAACGGAAATGGCTCATTGCTGATTGAAATGGCAGAAAAGTACTCGGAGTTGGGCATTCAGCGCGTTGAGTTAAATGAATTACTTGGCATATCGGAAGAAACTGATATAGATAGCCTCTACGAAACGCTTATTGCCAACTATGATACGTTACAAAACGAGCAGCAACTTGCTTTCGTGTTAACAGTCTGTGCAAACAAAAATGAGTCTGTGCCATCGTTCAAGCTTATAACAATCAATAATGAGGCGTGCGAGGGAGATTTTGTAGTAAAAAACTACGAATTCATTTCAGACCAATACACCTTGTCGAAATCGTACAGCCATCTTAAAGATTTCATAGATTTACCATATGGTAATAATACCTATATTCATTCTCCTTACATAGATGAAGAGGGCGAATTTATATGTCCTGGTCTTGATACTAAAGACAGCGATGATTATGATTTCAAGAAAGTCATCGCTCTTTTAGAATATTTGGAAAAGTTATACAAAAAAGGTAAAGAAAAATTCAAGTCTGTAGATTGGTCAAGTATAAAAGACGATCTTGCTTTTGACCCTAACATTTGTGTATATCCTTCGAAATACGCTTTAGAGGAAGAGAAACTTCCGCATAAAGTTGAATCATGGATTAAAAAATCATCAGAACACCAAGAGACAATTGGGGCTCTTGGCGTATTGATGAAAGACAGCGTTGTCATGAAGTTTAGACGATTCTTAATCGGCGACTTGGTCAAGTTTGATTGCCATACTTTATATTCGGTTGAATCGGAAAAAGAACTCGAAAACTCATTAGAATGGGCATCAGACAAAACTATTTTCCCACTGAGCGATGATAAATACAATGTTGTCAAAATAGCCATTGAACAAATTAACAAACTTCGTAAATCCTCTGGAATAGTTATTACAGATGAATACGATATAGACAATATTGATGACGATAGCATCGAATATGCAGGAGAAGGATACAAAGAATGGAAAGAAGATACTGGCTATTCTATCTATCAGTATGATGGTGCACTTCCACATGTAGTTGAAATAGACGAGTATATTGATGGTCCCATTTTCTCATATTGCGAAGGCGATATCACAGATGATGGCGATGCCATCATCTATATAAACAAAGAAGCTGATATGCAAGAAGCTATGCATCACTTAGCGGATAGCAACAACATCAATCTAAGCAGAGAAGAAGTATATAAACTTTTCAATCGTAGCATCATTGATTTACAGAATCAAATAAAACAGTTGGAAGAGGACAACCGGAAATTACGTGAAGGTCTGCCAGTTACTAAAGGTGGTGTGAATATGGAAAGTGAAGAATCTACTGATGTCGATGAGGCTGAACGTCCAGAATGGAATGAAATTGCAAGAAAGAAAGTCATGGAAAAACTGGAGTCAGAAGGCTATAAGTTTACGCAAGGCATTGGAAGCTGCTCTGATGTACCTGGTGTAATTGACCCAGATGACTATCCTGTTCATCTGGTGGTAAAAAGCTGCAGATGGGGAAAACTGTACATCACTCCTACTGAGTGGGGCACATTGCTTAAGCCCAAAGCGATGCTTTGGATTTATGACGGAAATACTGTAATGCCGTTGCATCTTAGAGCCTTGATAAGGAATCAGGATCAACTTGTCCTAAAAATGGACACCAGAAATCTTGATGATGTGTCTAGAGTATCTAATTTCGCTCAGATACTTCGATATTTTAAGCAGGTGCATTTTAACTTTAACAGCGTTTGTCCTACTACAATTGCATCTACATATAAGGAATATGCCTTTGATGATAGACCAATGGACGAAAAGCCAGAAGAAGACAAATTTGAATAATGAAATATAGTAGGCAACAACAATGGCAGTTTCTCGAGGACGAGCTGAAGGCAGAGGTAAAGGTGTTTGACGACAAGTTGAAAACATCCGCTTCCTATTTAATGGAAAAGGGTGAGGTTTTCACGGCTCAATTTCTTTCATTTTCAGAGAATGGTGAAATGCGTGTGCGTTTCGCCTCCTATCGTCCTATCCCACGCAAGGGAGAATACTTATATTGTATGACCTTGCATAAGGAATTGAGGAATCACAAGAACTGGGGCGACCGTACATATGGTGACTTGATTAAGGATAAAACCAATCAAACCGAAGCCATATGTAATTGGACGTCTCCGTCAGATAATCCTAAATTTATTCTTGCAGGATTTGTAGGAATTGACAGTGAGTTCGCTGATTGGATTGCGGATGCACCCAAAGTTGTATTGGTAATGGGGCCGAACAGACCTCCCTATGAGTACATTGCCCATTTGCAACAATTAACTCAGTATAAGAATTCACCTATATTAAACTCTATCTTGGATGCGGATTACCAATCTTCAGATTGGGATTCTGTTCTTTTGAATAACAAACACGACATCCCTCGTTTCTTGCAGACTCAATTGAATCTAACAAATTCCATTATCCTGCAAGGACCTCCTGGTACAGGAAAGACTTATCAGATTTCTCAGATAGTAGCAAACCTTTGCTCTGAAGGAAAATCTGTTCTTGTTACAGCTCTCACTAATAGAGCATTGATTGAAATTGCCAAGAAGGAGTCGATGGCAGAAATGCTAAAAGCAGGTAAAGTATATAAGACAAAGATAACTACAGATGAACGCAAAGATCTTCCTCTCTTGCAATTAGAGAAAATTGTTACGCCGAAAAAAGGCTGCGCTATACTCTCTACTTTCTATATTATAAGTGGCGTGGCTGTCGAGTCTTCGAGTGATTGTCCTTTTGATTATGTCATAATGGATGAGGCCAGTCAAGCCTTGCTGCCTATGATCGGTGCTGCCAGAATGCTAGGAGCAAAAAACTTGTTAGTCGGAGACATAAAGCAGTTGCCTCCTGTCGTTCAATTGAAAGAATTAAAAATTAGAGAACGTAATTATTTAGGATTGGTTGAAGGGTTAAGAACTATAACGGAGAAATCCATATGTCCTACTTATCAGCTAACAGAATCCTACCGTCTTACAGAAAGAGCAACAAGGTACACGGGTCTATTTTATGAGGATACCCTTAATTCTCGTTTAGAAACACAAACGGTTAATTCATTTGGTGCGTTCTTTCTATGCAACAACGGAGGACCTACCTTGCTTAAGACCGACATGGAAATTGGTGATTTAAGAGACGAAGCTTTGCTGAATCTTGCCCTATCCGTAGTCGGTCACATACATCAACAAGATAGCAAGTGCGAGATTGCGGTTCTTACCTGTATGAAAGATACAGTAAGGGCTCTTCAAAGTGTAATAAATTCTCGAATTAAGAGTTCAAAAATATTGATTGATACAGTGGCACGAATACAAGGGTTGACTACTGACATTTGTGTTTATGTAGTACCAAATACTCATTATCTAAGAGCATTGGAACCTCGCCTGTTCAACGTCGCGACAAGTCGAGCAAGACGTCAGACTATAATCATTGCAGACAAAGAAATACTTGGCTATACAAGGATGAATGTTGATGTGAGACGCTATCTTGAGAAACTAGACCAAGAATTTTCTTTCTATCTTCCATATAATAAGGGAAAGAACAACTTACTAGCAAATAACAATATTAATTTTATAGAATAACCCAAATTTTGTTTGAGCTGCATGGTCGAAATCTGCCTAGTATAGACAACGGAAGTTGGATGCGCAGCATCACTGTGCTAAGAAATTGTTGCGCTCATCACTCACGCCTTTGGAATCGCTATCTTTCTACTGCTCCACAAATGAATGCTTTCTTGCATGATGCGTGGGTCAACATACAGAATGTTGATGCAAATAAAGTGTATGCCATATCATGTTGTATCGCATATTGGCTGGATTCTATGGGATATGGTGATGATTTAAAGGAAAATTTTGAGTTCTTGCTTGTTTCTTATCCACAAATATATCCTGCTGCAATATATCATTACTTCTAATTTAAATGAAAGAGCCGTGGGGTGCAGTTCTACGCAAGAAAACGAGGCTTTTTGCATAGATGCGTGACTGCTGTTGGCGAAATAGTGGCAGTCGGTGGCGAAGTTTTGTCAGTGGAAATGGCCAAATTGTCCACTTCGTTGAAACTTAGAGTGTTGGCATCGGTTTTGTAAAATTAGAGGTTGAACTTCCGAAGGTGGCGACACTTGGAGGAGGCTTGAAAAAATGAATGTTTAATCAAAAAATAGGAGATAATAATTATGATGCCAGTAAGAAGAAATAATCAGACATGGTTGCCAAGTATCTTCAATGATTTTTTTGACAACGAGTGGATGGAAAAAGCAAACGCTACGGCTCCTGCCATCAATGTTAGCGAAAGCGAAAGAGAATATAAAGTTGAGGTGGCTGCCCCGGGCATGACTAAGGAAGACTTCAATATCCATATTGATGAGGACAACAATCTTGTAATCTCAATGGAGAAGAAAACCGACAACAAGGAGGAGAAGAAGGACCGCAAATATTTGCGCCGCGAATTCTCTTACTCAAAATTTGAGCAGACAATGATTTTGCCAGACGATGTGGACAAGGAGAAAATCGGTGCTGCAGTGGAAAATGGTGTGCTCGACATCACGTTGCCAAAACTCAGCAAGGAGAATCTTCCGAAACTGACGCGCGACATTGAAATCAAATAAGCATAATCATCAGTCTTTGATATGAAGAGGGCTGACAGCCGAAAGGTTGCCAGCCCTCTTTTGGTTTCTTTTATAAAGAGTCGTCGGTGAGCCTTACCACGCGGATTCCAGTGACATTGCGCGAAAGCTTCAGCATTTCGAAAAGGTCGTCTTTGTCTACAATTACCTTTTTTGCCGTCGACGACGCATGGAGCAGGTGGGGCTTGCCCTTTACAAATCGCACAATGCCGAGGTGTGACACGTCGAGCCCGTCGATTTTTGTGGTCAGGCAGACGATGTCGCCGTCGCGCAGGTCGGCAAACAAATCTTTTTTGTAGAGGTTGCGCTTGTTTATGTATGGATACATGTGGCGGTTGTAGCCGGCTTCAAGATCCCGGATGCCTTCAAAGGTGGCGCTGTCGGCGAGTGCGGGGTAGTTGTCGCGGTGTGTCGACATGTAGTTGATTGTTTTTGTGAGGTATTCGCTGTGCGGAAGGCTTGACGTTATTTCCGTGAAGTTGCCGCGGTTGGCGTTTTCGATAATCCATGCGCTGATGTAGTGGAGGCGCGAGGCGTAGCCGTCGATGTGTCCGGAGTGGTAGCGGATGCTTTCGAGTGCGGATGCGTAGGCATACCATGACGGGGATTTCGCTTTGGCTGCTTTAGTAAGGGCGGCAAGCGTCTCGACGAAAGTGGTGCAGTCGAGCTGGTCTACGTTGATAGAGAGATACTCGCGGTCGCCTTCGAGAGTGTGTGCCACGTATGGAGTGCCGAGCAGTTTGTCGGCGAAAAACGACATGTAGCTGCCTGCTGATTTCAGAGATGTATTAGAAACCGCTTCATGAAGTATCTGATTGATTTTAGTGGTGTCGTCGGCGCAGTGGAATCGCAAAGCCTCAATGGAGAAGGCTTGCGCTACTAATGCCGACATGCTTATTGCCAAAAAGGAAAGAAGTAGTTTTTTCATATAAATGTCTGAATTTTTCTACGAAGTTACACCATTTTTCTGATTCTTGACTACTTTTGTGACGCATTATGGACAATAAAGGAAGTATAGAACATCATTTCCAACGGCAGCGCGATTTGTTGCGTATGGAGTATGAATATGAGAAGTCGGAATTTGAACGCTTGTCGGGCGAGCAGGGTGTGATGCGCCGAGTTGCGCGTGGTCAGTGCTGGTTTCCTGTGAGGCTTGGGCGCAGTTATTACAATTCGCTCAATCGCTTTGTCGTTGAAGTAGCAAGAGACGAGGTGGCAGACGATGTCGACAGTGCGTTTGAGTATGGGCGTCAGGTCAGATTCTTTTATGAGGCTCTTGACGGAAAGATAATTTATAGGAATTTCCCGGCAATGGTGAGTTTCTGCGATGGCGGCCACATGGCTGTTGTCCTGCCGTCTACGTCGGCGCTTAAAGAAATAGACGGCGTTGCCCGCCTTGGGGTGGATCTCGCTTTCGATGAAACGTCGTTTGCGGCGATGCGCGAGGCGCTGGGTGATGTGGCTTCGGCTAAAGGTTCGCGGTCGGCTGAATTGCGTGATGTGTTGTGCGGCTTTGTCGCTCCGGGTTTTCGCGAATTGCAGCCGATGATGTTCCCGTGGCTGAACGCGAGTCAGCAGCGGGCTGTCAACAAGACTTTGTGCTGCCGTGATGTGATGGTTGTGCATGGGCCTCCTGGCACGGGAAAAACCACCACGCTGGTTGAGGCTGTTTATGAGACGCTGCGCCGCGAGCCGCAGGTGATGGTGTGTGCGCAGAGCAATGCGGCGGTTGATTGGATTTGTGGAAAACTTATAGACCGTGGGGTGCCGGTGTTGCGTGTGGGAAATCCTGCGCGCGTCGACGATAAGGTCTTGTCGGCTACGTATGAGCGTCAGTTTGAGGCACATCCCGACTATCCTGAGCTGTGGGGAGTGCGCAAGGCTATCCGTGAGGTGTCGGCTGGAAGAAGGCGCATGTCGCGCGCTGACGCCTCGGCGTTGTCCAACCGTTTGCACAATCTTCGCCGTAGGGCGGTGGAGCTTGAGGTGAAGATTCAGGTGGAGATTTTTGAGAGTGCCCGCGTGGTGGCTTCTACGTTGGTCGGAAGCGACAATGCGGTGCTGAAAGGACGCAGATTTACCACCTTATATATAGATGAAGCAGGACAGGCTCTTGAGGCGGCGTGTTGGATAGCCATCCGCAAGGCTGATCGTGTTATTTTTGCCGGCGACCATTGCCAGTTGCCGCCCACGGTGAAGTCGGTGGAGGCGGAACGTGCCGGACTGTCGCGGTCGCTGATGGAGTCGGTTGTTGATAAATGCCGGTCGGCGGTAGAACTGTTGACTGTGCAGTACAGGATGAACGAGGCCATTATGAGGTTTTCGTCCGATTGGTTCTATGGCGGACGTCTGCAGGCGGCGGAAGAGGTGAAGTGCCGTGGAATCCTTGATTTTGATTCGCCGGTGGAATGGCTTGACACGTCGGAAATGGATTTTTCTGAAAAATATGTGTCGGCTACAGGTGGAAGGGTCAATCCTGATGAGGGTGAATTTATGCTCGACAGCCTTGAAGCGTATATAAAAAGGATAGGAGAGAAGCGTGTCGAGGATGAGAATTTGGATTTTGCGGTTATTTCGCCATACAAAGCTCAGGTGTCGTGGCTGCGTCGGAATGCGAAAAAAAGAAATGTTTTGCGCCGATTGAAGGGAAAAATCGCAATAAACACAATCGACGGCTTCCAAGGGCAGGAGCGGGATGTGGTTTTTATCAGCCTTGTCAGAAGTAATGATGACGGGAAAATTGGATTTCTTTCCGACCTGCGCCGCATGAATGTGGCTATGACAAGAGCAAGAATGAAACTTGTTATAATAGGGTCGGCAGCCACTCTTACACGCCATCCGTTTTATGAAAAATTGTTTCTGTCGCAAAAGAAGGAAAACGGGGTGAAAAAAGTTTCCGAAATAAGTG
>ERZ1023666.60-NODE-60-length-52171-cov-47.751036_pt1 | contig 52171 bp, 38 predicted proteins | sample MGYA00380341_ERZ1023666 | MGnify/ENA primary metagenome ERZ1023666 (study PRJEB33179, sample SAMN07448983) | human gut metagenome | biome: Human-gut; feature: Human associated habitat; material: Faeces | host: Homo sapiens | place: India: Bhopal | collected...
ACACTATTTGTCTGCACTGCGTTGATTATCAATCTGTTACGTAGTGTAGACAACTCCGTCTTTTATCTGCACGGCTGTCTGCACTTGTCTACACTTACCTGCACTTACCTGCACTCTACACTATTTGTCTGCACTGCGTTGATTATCAATCTGTTACGTAGTGTAGACAACTTCGTTTTTTATCTGCACGGTTGTCTGCACTTATCTACACTTGTTTGCACGCTAATTCTTCCTCAGTTTCCCTCTGCCACCGCATTATGACGTAATGTTTGTGGGGGCGGTTAGAACAATAACGGGAGGTAGATTTTTCGGTTGCTCTAATCAAAAATTCGTTTCCCCTATACCGAATTATGTAGGTGGTATAGCCGTCGTCCAGCCAGGTGCAGAGGTATGTAATGAGGGGAGTGCAGACAAGTGCATACAGCGTGCAGACGAGTGTAGATAAGTGCAGACAAGTGCAGACAGCGTGTATACAAAAAATGAGGTTGTCTACACTCCGTAATATATTGATAATCAGTGAAGTGCATACAAAAAGTGCAGAGTGCAGACAGTTTGCAATATAATTTTTTTGTGGGCTTTGTGAGAGGTGAAAGCTGAATTTTGAAACAATGGATACTGTCCCCAATAGTGTGTCAGCTCATCATTAAAAAAGGGCCAACACTTGCGTGTCAGCCCTGACGTTTGTAATTAAGGAGTGCTAATATCACCTAACGCGTATCATTCAGTGGTGCCAGAAGGTGATGAAGTCAGAGAATAGCTCAATATTTTGTTTCTATAAAGCTCAAAGGCGATGTCCAAGACTTTTTATCTTACACACCGGCCTTTTCACATTCTCATTTTATCGCACTACTTCTTCACTCCGTAAATTTCATAGTCTTTTTTCCGTCTTTCTACTATCGGAGAATTGTTACCGTCATAGTACAGATCAAACCATGTTGATGATTCATTGGGATTCATACTGTCACTCAGCACAAAATGCTTGCCGTCCAATGATCGTTGTTGTATGCAATAATGTTGTTGTCTGTATGCCGTCTTGACGAACACCTCTCTTGATCCTAAGAAGCATATGTTATCGTACATCTTTATATCAGATCTTCTGTAGACTTCACCATTGTTTCCTCCACGTCTCATATACAATGTACCAATCATCAAGAATTCCAAGAAACCGATGGTGACAAATATTGGTTTTCGGGTGAAGCATGTCATGTTCTCCAAATATACCCAGTATTCCTTGCCTTGCTCTGTAAAATGCAGCAGGGCGTTGTCCTGCAGCTCCGCAAACTCATACATTTGTTCTGGCTTTTCCATTGGTTCGTACAGTTTTGTACGTACAAGGTATTTGCCAACTCTGTTTTGCACAACTCTTATGCCGTATGCCTGGGGAAATATCTTGGTGTAACTGCCTAATGATTCCCATTTATCCAACCAATGTTTTCGATAGTATACTTGATAATTGTTCTTCGTGACGCTGGTGATTCTCAGATTGGCAGGCTCCTTATAATCTTCCAATCGTGTCTTGCCATCAATGTCGTCTATTCTTATTTGGGGCCTGAATAACCTCAGATATAGTTTCTTCTCCTCTTCAAACTGCTTGATTTCTTTCTCCCATACATTCTTCATTTCCGTTAATTCTTCTGCGGTCATAGGGTGTAACATGATATCCAAAGACTTGCGCCATGCCAAACCTCCTTGCTCGTCTTCCCATATCGAAAGATCTCCTATTTTCTCTTTGAATATGTATAGCTTGTCAGGCTCTGATGGCTGCACAAAGAAATTGCGGAATCGCAGCCCTTCGTCTGTGCCATAGTTCAACGTATTCTGCAACACAAAACAACTTTCGTCCATTTGCCGTGTTTTTACTCTTGGGTAGAGGCGCACCCCGTCTGTAGTGGTGAACTCCAGAAAACCATGCTTCTCGATCCATGGTTGCTTGAAATACCGTATTCCATTGCGCAAGTCCATCCAAGGACGTTCTCTGTCTATCTTTCGTCGAGAATACAGTTTTGCAATTCCGTATGCTTTCATTTCTACCTTATTATAGTCATAGGGTAGCACTTCCTTGCCGTCCTTATCCACAACACCTGACAGCCCATTTTTGTTGCTGACCACCTTGTAGCCGTATGCTTCCTCCAAGTCCATACGTTGCCCTTCATGCGTCATCACGGTAATTAGCTCTGTTTGTGCGTCAGAAGTGATTGCATCTTTTTTGTTACAAATGGAATAGCCTATGTTGTACGGCCTTCCCACGTCATTGGTTAGAATGCCTTTCCCTGCAACACGTCCCTCAAACATGGCTTGCCAATCTCTGTCATCTGACGGCAGACCAAACAAGCGGTACAGCCCGACATTGTCCAATATCAGACAATACTTCTTGCCCTCAAACACACGCATGCCACGTCCTACTTGCTGAAGGTATTTCGCCAATGACAGTGTGGGCCTTGCCAACTGAATAAACTCAACATCGGGACAGTCAAAGCCCTCACCGAACAAATCGACATTCACTAATACTTGTATGTCGTTGGTTTGATTCAAAGATGTACGGCAAGGCTTATCATTACGATCCCCTACAATCGTTCCCTTAAATCTTTCAATGATTGTATCCCTTTCTGTAAACGGCGTTTTGCTGCTTATAGCTACTGCATTTATGCCATGTTGTCTGTACGCTTCCGCTATATGCTCTGCGTGGGCAATGTCTATGGCATAAGTAATGCCTTTCTTGTTTGCTGCATATCTCATCACCGTATCGCAAAGTCTCTCGATGCTTGGTCGCACATTTAGTTTTTCGTTCATCTCTTTCAGTGAGAAGTCTCCGTCGGCACCTCGTTTTTTTAGTGAGTTTACCATGCGCCAATCTTCGCTGTCCTCTTTGATGGACATATAGTCATACAGTGACAGCCACCCATTGGCAATGAATTTATTTGCCGACCATGACTGCAACAGTACGTCAAATAAATCAGTAAACCCTCGTCTGGTCAGTCGGCAAGGTGTGGCAGTCAGTCCCAACTTTTTCGCTTCAGGATATGCATTCATCATCTCCTTATATGTTTTTGCCAGGGCATGATGTGCCTCGTCAATTACTATCAATGAGGGATGTTCCTTCATTCCTCGATAGTGTTTTGACAGCCATTGTATTGACATTACCTTAATATGGGAATTGTGCGATAAAAGGGGAGAGGTAGTATCAAGGGTAGAGTAGGGGCAGCTCATCATGGTTTCAAGCGTCTCCTTTATCTGCTCAACCAATTCTTTGCGGTGCACCACAATCCATACACATGGATTGTTCACTCTTCGTTCTTCTCTCTTCACTACTTCCGAAATAAGAACGGTCTTTCCTGTTCCAGTAGGCATCTGCACCATCACAGATTGGTGCATAACAAACGCATCCTCTATCTGCTGTAACATATCCTTCTGGTATTCGTACAACTGTATTTCTTTTATCATTTGTGTCTTTTCCACAAATTATTATCTACGCATCAAATCAATTTCATGCGCTTTCTCTCTTCCATGTTTTCCTTGATGAACTCACTGATTTTCTTGCTATTGTTCGGGTATATCACGGTTATTCGGATGCTGTCATCCAGCGCCCCATACACCTCGTCCATCAATTTATTTGAATGGGCTATCCTTACATGTCTCCGGCAACCATAGTATCACGTCTCCACGCTTTACGGTTACATGATAGTCCTTTATCAAGTAGTTTTTCCATGGCTTCACCGTGCGCATGGCAGCAGAATACTTGTTATGATAATTATTCTTGATGTCTTGCAGTATATGTCCAAGTGTTTCTGCCATACACTTAGCATGCATATATCGTTCTTCATCTGTCTCACTGGCTGCATAGTCGCAACAGTCCGTGTACCATTCTTCATGTGGTAGGTCACTCTCCACTACGTATTTACGGCTATCTATGGCTTCTGACCAATAGGTCAGGTAGCGGATTAGTACTTCATGAGACAATGCCTTCAGCTCTTCTACGACGTTCTGATTTTTCTTGTCTACAACTAAATCGTAATAATCGCCCTCAGCGTTGTAGACGAAATCGAATGAGTCTTGTGCGTGTTTTAGAGTTTATTATATTTTTACACATCATGTTCACTAATAAATCGCATAGCCTCTTTTACGGTCAAAGGCTTAGCGCCAACAACTTGCGGCTCGTATGTACAGCGCAATTCACCAATAAAATAGTTCAGAGAACTGTATTTGGCATCTGATTTCACTAATTTTTCAAGAGCTGACAAAACCTGATTGAACTGATCTATGCTTTGACTTGCCATATTAAGTAATGTATTTTGTAATCGGGAGCACCAAGTGTTAAATGAGTCTGGCAAATTCCATGTTAGCCGTAAAAGTTCAAGTATGTCTTCTAAGTACTTAGTATCTGTGTACATAAACGAAGGTACATCACAAGGCTCCCATAAAGCCTTGTAGTCATTTCTTGTCGCAGTCACGCATTCTTTTAAGGCTTGACCATCACCCAATCTGACGAGATATTTTATTGCTTCTGCTTTTTGACCATCATCGTAAGCAGAATCGTTTCTTTTAATAGCTTCTATTGCCCATTCTTTATTTCTATCATCTTTGATTACTTTAGAAATAATATACAATTGAACGTCTGCAGGTAAGGAGTCATAATTATTCATTAAAAACGACAGACCTTCACTTTCGTTTGAACGATAAAAAAAGTCAGCGAGATTGATGGGATATTTTACATTCATAATATGACGTAGAACATCTTTATAAGACTCCTTTACGGAATAATATGCAGCGCTTCGAACCAACAAAATCAATGTGTCATAATTGATATTTTCCGTATTTTGCTTTAACAGATTGACTATTTCGTTCTTTACCAATTCAAAACCACATTTTTGTACTGCATATGTTATGTAATCCGAATGTTCCTTATCCGTAGAAAGACCATAATCTAATTCTGCATACGGTATCAAGCGCAGAATAAATTCCTCTGGTATATCAAATCTGTACTTGACTATGATTTTAGAGCAGATTCTACATCCCGCATTATCCAGACGAAAGCGTTTTGAAGACAGAAGGTTACAAACAGATTCCTTGAGGACTTTTATCTGTTCCTCAGAAAGTGTATCATCATTATGAAATGTGTTTATAATGAATAACGCAAAATGGCATTTTGACTCCAGACTATCTAATATTGCCTTTTTGTCATATTCGTCTGAATTATTCAGATAATAGTGGGAAAGATATTGCCATAAGTATTCATTTATTTGTTCTTCCTCATCATCTTTTAATTGTAATTTCAACTCTTTTTTTGTTTTAACAGCATTTTTGTCCAAAATACTTGAGATGTACTGATTGAATCTCTTTCTATCAAAAGCAATTTCTTTATCATGTCTATGTATACTCTCATAATCCTGAGGCTTTGGTATAGTTGCCAAATAATGAGCATATTTGGTTTTTATAAAAGTTTCTATTTCGTCGCATAGCTCTTTTGAAGGGGCATTTCTTAAATAGAAGATAGTTGTTCTAAAATATTCGTCATCTCCCCATTCTTCTGCTATTGACGTTATGTCACTAGGGGTTAAACGAATAAATAGTTTAGCTTGGAGTTGTACATAGTCACTGTATGAACCAGAGGTTTTGTGAATCATACGCAGTTCTTCAAATATAGTGCGAATCTCATCAATGTCACAATGTGTAGACATAAAACCACGGAAAGCACTAAATATCTTTTTGCCATCTTGTCCGTAAAAGAAGGAATGTCGATTATCGTAAACTTTCAGCCATGCATTATCAACAAAATCTTTCAGATTGGGATGTTCAATTATAAGTTTTTCTGTATTTACTATCAACTGCGATAAAACTTTAATGGCTTCTTCATCATGATAATTATAGTGCGTCTTATCTGCGATTGTAGGATAATATTGCCAAAGCTTGATTAAACTATCATATTGGGATACATTCCCCAATGCAGTGACAACATTGTCTCTATTGACCGAAACTATGGCAGAGTCACTTTTTCTTGCAAAGTCATGAATTTCAGAGTCGTTCTTAATAGAAAAGTCTACGAACTCATCATAGGAACTTGAGGCAACAATCAGTTTATAGATTGATTTCTTTAGAAGAACATGTTTTATTGATGACGTTAGCTCTATCAATCTCTTGATGTCATCCGTATTTGCAAATATTTCATTGCTAAATGGTATGTAGGGTGCTTCATACCATCTGCCGTCATTATCTCCGAACTCTTCTAATCGTTTGTAAGCTGAAGTCTTAAAAGTCGCTTTTAGACCATTCCTGTTTATAATATCAGGAGAGATAAACCAGAAAATGAACGACAACAAATAAAGATATGCTCCTAATTCGGCTTCATTGTCATACTCTTGTAAAAAGAAATCTAATGAGTTCCTATTTAAACAGAAAGCAGCAAGTTTCCGGTCAAAAGACCATCCGCAATCTGGACTACTGGATATGCGCTTATTCTTGTATTCTAATAAAACTTTCTTAAAAACTTTATGGCAAAAATAGGAATCCAAACAATTTGTATCTATATTTAGCAATGCTTCCGCATGATTATTATAAGTCCAATCGAGCAGATAATCTTTTTTCGAACCATTTGAAAGTACAGACAAAAGCAACTCAAACGCATCAAGCCATTCAGGTTTAATACGATTGATGCCATTGTTTCGATAACTGATTAAATCAAGAATTGCATCTTCATTAAGCATTGAAAGATATTTTGCGACATAATACAATTGAAAGGCATTCTTTTCGAACCGATAATACCCTCTGTCGTTTCTATGAAATAAAGTATAACCAAGGCAACATCTCATATCGTCTTCTGAGATGTCCATGTCTGCAATGTCTTCTATAGACAATTCTTTCTTTTCTGTAAATTGCATCACCAAGGCAATGCGTTGGAGAAGTTTTGTACCTCTTAGTCTTACATCTATTACAGACCCCAACTTTCGTTCATTGTCAGCAGTAAAACTTCTATCGATAAGGAATTCATAAATATGAAGTCTGTCATTTGGAATTTTAGTATGCGTGCGATAGCAATCCAACAATCCGTTTAGGTAGAAAGGCACATACACTAAAGAATACAGATTGTTCTCTTCTATTTGACGCAAAAAATCCTCTTGATGGTCTATTCCGCTTTGTTTAATTATACTTTTAACGTCGTCAAAACATAAATCCTTAAGATATAATCGCTGGAAATCGGTTAAGACTTTGTCATTTGCGATAAAGTTTCTTCTACATGTGATGACTACACGCAATTCGGGATATTTGCGTTGTAGGGTTGTTATCTCAATCAAGAATTTCTCACGTCGTTCCTCACTACTGATTTCATCATAACCGTCTATGATATAAACGATATGATTTGATTGCCAGAAATGAGGAATACTCAACTCCTGGTTGTGGTTAAACATTTTAGCTTCAAAAAAGAGGGGAAACACATTCGATTCATTTTCTTTTAGAAGAGAATATAACTTTCTTGCTTCATACGTTTTCCCTGCTTGCCCAGCAGCTATGAGTAGCCATTGTTTGCTTTCAAAACCTTTGGCTTTACCCATTACATATTCCTCTAATGTATATTCCTTATATTTATCTGGATTTATGAAACGTTCGACAAGATAAGAATCATCTTTATTGGAATAAGCACTAATTCTTCTGGGATAGTATTGTTCGCCATCCTTAAAAAACAATGTGTCTTTACTTTTTTCAATGGCATCGCAAAATTCGTCTACACCATAGTAGTTTTCACCCAACCAGCTCTGAATACGCATGTCGAGTTCTATGACCCGTTCATGATTTAATGATTTTAAGTCGGCACATAAACTTCTGAAATCCACAGCGTCTGTAGCACCGTCAAATTTGAATTCCTCATCTTTATATGAGCGAACTGTCTTTTTCGCTTTGTTGGAAATTATAAAGAACTTGAGCTTATAATGTTTAAGCTTTGAATTCTCTTTACACGACTTTAATGTGTCATCTAACTTCTTTTTCGTCTGTTTGCTCGTAACTTGGACACAAACCTTATTGGTCAAATCTATGAGGTCTATTCCAGCTGCATTACTCATATGTTTTTTGCCGTTGAAATTTTCCAACTTATAACCATAAACAGAGTTCATCAACATCAACACAAGATTCTCACATGTCACATTGATGTCATTTGTTCCCTGTGAATTGCTGATTTCTATATAATGAGATAAACATGCGAGCATATTCTCAATATGCTCTACACTATCCCTATATGATGATGTCGATTTTTTCATAAATACTGCTTGCTATAAATATCATGGCTTATTTCAAAACAGTTCAATTGGGCTCTTTTCGCAATGGTTGTACTATAGAAACACCATTGTTATAATCGTATTTAGCGGATTCTGTCAATCGATTTTCACTATCGATATCTCCCAGTTGGAAGAATAGCCTAATGGCATCTATAACTGCTGTCTTACATACACCATTAGGAGCTATAATTACATTTATATTCTCGTGAAACTTTACCTTTAATTTTCTATTTCACGAAAATTTCTGATTTTCAATGTTTTTAAGATGCATATATTATATCGGTTTTATAAAACATAATTATCCTACTAAATTAGGATATAAGCACAAATAGAGAATAATATCAATTATAAAATTATTGATTTTTGAGAAACAAACGCAATATAAAGTATTATACATTTTAATAATTGTATAGTTATCATATTTAATGTCGCTTATTTTACTCCAAACATTATAATACTCTTATGTCCACCTTATCTCAATTAATAAATATAACCATAATCCAAGTTATCTTTATGCATTTTTACTATTTCAATATCAGAATCAAGCGCTTTAATGATTTTTTCTAAATATGATTTCTTAGTTCTATCAACATTACAACCAATTAAAATCCGTTTTATTCGAACAGTTAACTGGGGCCTCTTCTTCTTTATCGTTCCATCAATTTCTGGACTTAAGAATCTTGTTTCCTGCTCGTAACTCCACATTTTTGCTTTTGTCTTTAACACCTCCTCTACAGAGGTGTCCTTACCAATTTCTGGCATCTTCTCAGAATACTTTACTTCTACTTCCTTCCAAGTTTTTGAAGTAACCTCAACTTCTAAACAACACCCTTTATTTTCATTCGCATAGTGTGTCCACATCAACCCTATATTACCGCTACGAGATAATGAACAAATATAAGTTTTCTTTTTCCCATTAACAATATTTTTTATCAATTCTTTTTCGATTTTTGGGTCATATTTATAGTAACCTTCCATAGGGTCATTCATTTCACTATAAAGTGCACCATATAATTTTCGATCTATAATAATAGAAAGAAACCGTTCAAGATTTTCTAAAGAACGGTATTTATAAAATAGGCCAGGTATACTAAAATTATTCTCCATAAAATATAAGATAGCTAAGGTCTCAAAAGTAAATAATCGTCATTCTTATTGTTCAAACCAACAAATCACTTAGGAATAATATGATATCAATAATCCCTAGTTATTATATAATCTTTTCGCATTGCGAGGTACAAATATAAAGAAGCAAAACTTCCAAATTACTATTAGGAGTTCTTTCTATAGTAAAATGAAGTAATAATAAACAGGTGGCTAATGTACATTATTCATCAAAAGCTACACAACCATTAACCACTCATCATTTATCCTTTAAATGCCCCATCCTTTGCCTCGAATATCACGCTCGGTTCTATCACTTCCACCGTGTGCCATGCCCCTTTAGGAATCTGACATCCATACTTTGCCTCTGCTGGGCAAAGATGAATGCGTTGCACCTCGCGGTATTCTACTTTCCGTGTAACATCTTGCGCATCAATACCCATTGGTAAAGCTTCAGATGCTGCATTCTCGTATGCCACAACCTCTTCGTATATCACTTCATCTAACTTGCCACATAGACAGATTACCGACTCTGTTGTGTCTTCATGCTTGTGAATAGGTACAACAGTTCCTGGCAACAAAGCAATCAACATACGCTGACTTGTATCAGCCTCTGACGTGCGCAAATCAAAACATTGGTGCAATTGGGGGTTCATAGTGGCTTGCTCAAATAGCTTGCCTAAAAAGTCCTTATCAATTTTCATAGTCATTAATCATTTGATAGGTGATGTGTCTTTCTTGGCACAAATAAATATTTGCAGAATTGCCAAATGGTATACATTAATCTTCTCATCGTTCAGTGACAATAACCTTGAATGTCTCAAAGATAAGTTTGATGTCATACCAGAACGAGCTGTTCTTCACATACTCCAAGTACAGTTTTATTTTCTCCTGCATAATCACATGAATATAATAATCCTCAGGATCCTCCGCCTTTTCCATCAACTCATTCTCATTTCTAAACTTAATACTTGCAGGGTCGGTAATACCAGGACGAACATCCAATACGTGCATCTGTTCTGGAGTCCAGTAATTCACATAGTGACGCACCTCCGGACGAGGACCAACTAAACTCATATCTCCAATAAATACGTTGATAAGCTGGGGGAGTTCATCAAATTTATATTTACGGATATAATATCCCGAACGTGTCACACGAGGATCACGGCCGCCAATGGTCACTAATGAACCTTTGTCTGCTCCTACACGCATAGAACGGAACTTGAATATTCGGAAATCTTTGTTTCCACGTCCCACACGCACCTGTCTATAAAACACGGGACCTTTAGAATCAAATTTAATCCAAATAGCAAGGATCAAAAACAGCGGACTTAAAACAATCAATCCACAGCTCGAAGCAACAATATCAAACAATCTCTTCATAAAAACAGAATAAAAAGGCTTGAAGAAAAAACCAATATTTTCATCTCCAAGCCCTTAACATTAAAAAACAAATTAAAAAGGTAGTTCTAACCAACCAATAACCAACCAATCAGTTATCAGAAAATTAGAACCCAAGAAATCAAGGTTCATGCAACCCCATTAGATACTATTTCAACAAAATTCTCAATCACATATTCCAAGTCCTCATCTGTCATCTTCGTGTTCAAAGGCAGAGTAATCTCATTCTCAAACATGTGGAATGCATTCGGAAAATCCTTGATGTCAAATCCCAACTTCTTATAGGCAGTCATCATAGGCAGCGGCTTGTAGTGAACATTTGTTGCTATACCACGCTCCGCCATCTTCTCAATCACCTTGTTTGTCTCCTCACGTGTTTTGCCCAACAGACGCACCAAATACAAGTGCCCCGACGACACATGCTCCTCATCATAATGATTAAGCACAGCTACATTCAGAGGTTTCAAGGCCTCATTATAACGCGCAATCATCTTGCGTCTACGCTCCAACATACCCTTATAGCGCTGCATCTGTACCAGTCCAATAGCAGCCACCACATCCGTCATGTTACACTTAAACCAAGTACCAATAATATCATACTCCCAAGCGCCCAACTTCGTCTTAGCCAAAGCATCCTTATTCTGCCCATGCAAGCTCAGCAACTGCGCCTTTCTATACAGATTCTCGTTCCAAGTCTCACCCTCAATCTCAGGCACACCACTAAAAGTATTCTCGGCACACTTATCCAAATCCTTCACCACCTTTTCATTACCAAAAGGCAAGTTCCATGACAAAGCGCCACCTTCAGCAGTTGTAAAATTCTTCACAGCATGGAAAGAAAAAGAAGAGAAGTCAGCAATAGCACCAACCATCTTCCCCTTACGCGAAGCCCCAAAAGCATGAGCCGCATCACAACAAATAGCGACACGTCCAATCATCTTCTGCAAATCCGTTTTCGGAGTAAAGAGATTCTTCTTACGCTCAACAATCGCAAACAAACGATCGTAGTCACAAGGAATACCAGCTAAGTCAACAGGTATAATAGCCTTTGTTTTTGGAGAGATAGCAGCCTCAACAGCCTCATAATCCATTTCAAGGCAATCCTTCTGTACATCAACAAAAACAAGCGTAGCTCCCACGTGTTCCACAATCGAAGCACTTGCTGTGTAAGTATAAGCAGGCACAATCACCTCGTCACCTTCACCCACACCCAACAAGCGCAAAGCCATTTCGCCACAAGCCGTTTGCGAGTTCAAGCACACAGCCTTGTCTACGCCAACAAACTCAGCTACTTCTTTTTCCAACTTCTTTGTACGCGGTCCAGTTGTTATCCAGCCAGACAAAATGGCATCACGCACCTCGTTAGCCTCAGCCTCCGTCATATCAGGCGGAGAGAAAGGCACATTACGCAATTTCATTGTCATAATATGATATAAATATTAATTGATTAATTATATGTTTGGAAAAAAATCAAAAATCAACGATTTATTTGTTTGGAAAATTACATTCTTGCAATCTATGTAACTGATTTTCAGCATTTTTAAAATTACACTATTTTTCGGAACACCAGTAAAAAAACTGAGTTTGATTATTTGAGTAAGATTAATATTTCACGCGCCAGCCTCACCCCGTTAGGGGTGATATATGGTAGCCAGGTATGAGAGAGAGGAAATTTGTTCCCTCTCTCTCATGCCTGGTTAACACGGATTACAATATCAAACTACGCACGCCTTTAGGTGTGCGATTTGGCCTAGGCGAACAGCCGTTTTTTCATTAGCCATTCTTTAGAAACGGGCTTGCCTTGTGCGAAGCACACTTTCCTTGCGAAGCAAACCTACTTTTCGAAGAGAACTTGCACACATAAATAATGTGTCGTTATGATGGATTACCCCATTAGGGGTGAGATAAGGTAGCCAGGTATGTGAAAGGATTTTATTCCACTTCACATGCCTGGTTATATGTTACGTCATCATCAAACGGGTTACCCTGTTATGGGTGAGATTGCACCTAGGCGAATAGCCGTTTTCTTCATTAGCTATTCTTCAGAAACGGGCTTGCTTTGTGCGGAGCACACTTTTCTTGCGCAGCAAGCCTACTTTTCGAAGAAAACTTGCACCACAAAACAGGTTGAATAAATAGAATACAAAATGCTGCCGTATGAGCATCATAACCCATATAGCATATCAAAAAATAATTTACTCCTTTCTTCTCAAGAATCCATACACAAACTGCCAAACATAACCAATCATACTATAGTGTGCCACATATTTGTATTTCCATGAATATTTAAAAGCGTTACCAATCACATGCAAACGCTCATACCATTGTCCTTTACCACGATTATAAATAGAAGAATCGTCATACAAAGCACTCATAATAGTTCGCTCAGCAAACTCACTGTCAGTAAAAATAGTTTTGTCATGCAACACTACGCCCAAATATTTCACCGCAATAGAATTCAACACATCCACAAAACCATCCAGTCTGAACCTTTTACACAACAAATAAAACTCACTCCATTCCACTTTGTCCTGATTCGCCTTTATCCAACAAGCCCAATCCACAAAGTGTCGCAAATTAATCCCCTCCACTAAAAAGTGCGTCAACGAATGATAAAGCATAAACAAGCCCTCCGCCTCTATGGGCAAAACATAAATATCCGTACCATCCAGTCTTTCAAGCTTACTTCCATCACCTATCGCCTCCACCATATATTGATGCAAAGCCTTATCCGTACCCCCACGACGAGCAGAAGTAAAGAACTGATGATTCTCTACAGTTAGTTTCTTATAAGCAATATGCGAATGCTTATACCAACCATCATCCACCATCAGACCATTTTTTCGAGCCACCTCATTGCCCTGCCTATAAGCACAACAACCATGCGCATCAATCAAGTAACAGTCAAAGTCACCAAATTCTCTATGCTCAGGTTTAGGATAATAACGGCTATGAGCCAATCCCTTAAAAACAATCGTCTTAACACCATGCTGCTTCCAAAGCCCCACAACATCCTTTACCAAATTCACATGTTGTGCAATCATCTTCTTCACAAGAACAGTCTGTGCATACCATTGTACCAACGTCATTCGGTCAGGAAAATAAGCACACTCAGCATTCTCCTGCTTCAACAATTCCAAAGCCTCATAAGCTAATCCTCGCACCCCTTGCTCCTGTGCAAGCCTCTTTACACTCAGCCAATCCACATTATCCGTAATAGCACATGCACGTCTGTTTATGGCAATACGCAACAGTTGCAACAATGTAGAAGCCGTTTTATCAATAGTGATTTTATTGCTCATATTTTTTAGTTTTCTACCAGTAAACATTCCCACTATCGTTCCCCATCCATACGAGATATGTACACAGAAAAACATTATGAACAATGGTAGCAGATATTTCCAACCATGTTCTTTGGCAGCCATTACAGAAGCCAATAAGTCACATGTAAAATACAAGCACAAACCAGCTAATAATGCAAAGAAGAAAGGCAACCATACGAATGACAAGAACACACCACATATAATACCTGCTACAAACAATAGAGGCACAAGATGACGTAAGCCTATTGATTCTCTGTCTACATAAAACAAATGACCAATAGATTCTCCGTTTGCATACATCTGCTTACATGAAGTGCGTAAAGTGGGACGAGCATAATATGAACTCACAATTTCAGGGTCAAAGTATACTTTATATCCTGCTTTGCGAATACGTGAATTATATTCGTTGTCTTCTGCACGAGGAAGGTCTTCACGCATACCCCCTACTTTTTCAAATACAGAACGAGGGAATGTACCAAACGGAACCGAATCAACATAATCAGGCTTCATTCCAACCCTGAAAGCCGAACCACCAATACCAAAGCGAGAATAGTTCAAAATGGCATTAGTTTTCGCCCATAAACTTTCGTTAAAAGGAAGAATTATACAACGTCCCCCCACATTACCTCTTGCATTATCTGCTTCCAATCCTTTAATACACTTTTCTATATAATCTTTATTATATAATGCATGAGCATCCAAACGCACTATATAAGGAGCTTCAGATGACTTCACACCTATATTAAAAGCTATAGATTGTATTCTACCAGGATTATAGAGAAATCGTATATTCTGATATTTTCGTTTATACTCCTCTACTATTTCCTTTGTTCTATCCTTACTTCCACCATCAACCACCATCACATCCATGTCTTCAAACGGATATGACTGGCTAATAACGGAATCAAGACAACGAGCTATAAATTTCTCCTCATTAAGAGTTGGTATTACTACTGCAACTTTATAATTCATATATCAACGTTTTCCTAATAATAATCTGATTTTATGCTGTAAACTTACGGGAATATAACTCCAAATCAAGTACGACATTTTAAAATCGTGTTTCTTCCAATACTGATTAACTTCTGCCCAACTCATTCTCTTTCTCCATTCAGAAAGGATAACACTACGTTTATCAGTATGCCTTGACGGATGATTCAGTGGCTCATTACCATCTTTTATGTCTTCATACGATACAGTATATTGCTCTATACCACAAGATTCAACAACTGTCTTTCCTCTTTCCGAATTGATTAAAAGACAGGATACACCTTTCTCTATATCAATTTTTTCTTTTAAATCTGCCCTCCTTCCTACTATGCCCCAAAAGTCACCAATAGTAATATCTGCACCACGTTCAGGTTTTGCATAAGGACATTCATAGCAGGAATCTCTATAAGTCTCACCCTCGAGGAAATAAGTCATATACGAAGACAAACGATGATTTATCTTCTTTACACTACCGTTTTTATAGACTATCAAATTGTTGAAAGTCCATCCCTGGCCTTTATCCCTAAATAAGAAATCCTTAATCGATGCTTTATTGTAAAGTTCCAACGAGGAGTGAAACATCTTAACATTAGGAACGCCATGACAGATTACCTCAATTGTTAGCAGATTCTCATTACTCTTTGTATATCTCTTAACAGCAGCCACTTGGCAAGGTGTTCCAGAAAAGAGAACTTTCTTTCCTGACTTTATAACATCTTTTACTGATTTATAGATGCCATTTGTATCACTCTGAACATATTTCGAACCATACATTCTACGCAACTCTTTGACATCGTCTGTAAGAATATGACGAGGATTAAGGTCAGCATCGATAACACAACCTGCAACCAACCAGCCTTTAGAAATAAGATGCTCTGCTATAGCTGCAAATACTCCACCAGACGATGACAATTTTATTTTGTCCTTATCCGAACGAACAGCTGCTGAAGTTGTAATTGGAGCTACCGTTTCTGTTGGATGTACTATTACACATTGTTTTGAGCACAGCCCACAATCAATGCAATTAGAATCGTCTATAAGAGGTCTTTTATATCCAAGAGAATCCTCAGACATCGTTATGCATCCTTTAGGGCATACATTTTCGCATAACCCACAACCTGAACATTCTTTGCTTCCAAAATCTGTTACTCTTTGTTTTTCGAAAATCTTTTTCATCATAATGGTCCTATTTTTTATTCCATCATTTTTTACGACAAGACATTACAGATTCCTGTAAATACCTCTTTGCTATTTCCCTTTCAGCAGTTAGTATCTCATCAGAATGTGTAAAGTCTAAGTTTATCTCTGTATTTGCTTCTTCACTTGGCTCATATCTCTCTATCAGCCCTACTTTCTTTAACAAAGAAATCACACGGCTACTCTGCGAATGTGCAGTACCATAATTTCTATCAAATACAAAGAAAGGAGTATGCAAGTTTATTGAGAAGGCTGTACCATGAAAAGAGTCGGTAACAACAGCCACAGCATTATCTACCAAACTAAGAAACTCAAGTGGACCCGTAGACACTACTTTTGTGGCATAACTCATATTCTCATGTTCATAAGGAATGGCAATAACGTCACATTGATATTTCTTTTTGAGATTGTTTATACAACACTTTGCCTGTTGAGATGGAGCATCAAGAAAATATGCTAATATGTATTTATTCTTTTGTTTCTGTATTTCAAGCTTTTTTCTCCATGTCTCTCCATTCAGCAGTAGTGTTGGATCAAGAAGATGTAGAGCATTTCTATCACACAGTTCCTTTATTAACTTTACGCCACTATCCTCTCTAACAGAAAGATGCTTTACCTCTGAAATCCACTTCCTTAGTTTCTTCTCGTTATATTTTGACACAAAGTCATGTCCCATACTTGTGGCAAATGATATACGTTTATCTTTTGGAGCAAATCTAAGATAATACATCGGGTCAACATAAAGCGTTGTAGGATCCCACAGTTGGTCACTTCCTGCAACACAAGCAACGGAATCTTTTGCCTCTTTTTTCAACTCCGACCATCCCATTCTCTTCGGTTGTAGATATTTTTCTTCAAATTCAGTGAACCTTTTTACTGAATCACCTATCAAGGTTTTCTGATATGAGCTTTTGTATGCTTTTAGTGTTTTTGTGTCAACAGTAAGCAACGTTCTCCATAGTATCGTGAATAATTTTCCCAATCTTATATCACGTCCTTTAACTATGCTTTTTCTTGCAACCAATTCACACTCACACCCCAACTCTTCTATTATGGATTTTGTTGCAAACGTCTGCAATGACGACCCATAATTATAACCAGAAAAAAGGGTTGTTAATAATATCTTGTTCATCGTATATTTCTTTATAAATCCTCTAAAGTAATCTCAGAAGCATGAGCTGTTTCTATTTTATTTCCATACAACAAGAAACCATCAATATGTGCGAATTCTTTTAGAACAAACTCGGCATCATCCTCAAACTGATTGGTCCATTCTTGTATATGTTCTTTGTTTATATAGATTCTGTCATCATTACGATAATCCTTTATGGTGCCATAAATATCTTCTATTAAGATTTTCATTGTATATAACTTTATTATGTTTGCATGCAATTAAAGGTATATCTGAAAGGCTCATATCTGAAAATTAACGAAGAGTTCCTAATAATCTTGTGATAAAGAAAAGCAACGAATATTTCTGAGGTTTTCTCAAATAAATAGAGATGTATGCTTTTATCAAACTAGTTTTATTAGCAATAATCTCCCTTTTTGTTTTACTTCTTGTATAAGCACTATTATCTCTGTACCTACGGTAATATACAGCATCTTTAGACGTAAATGCGAACTTCTTTGTTTTGTCTGATATTAAGAACATAAACAAACTGTCTTCTCCATTCTTAAATCTCACATCGAACCTTCTATCCTGTATGAAACTCATTGGAATGAGCTTCATACATGGTCCAGAAAAGTATTTCCAAACCATGGATGTGAGTTTATTGCATTTGTGTCCTGTACAATAATTATAAGCGTCAGTTACACCATATGATGACAATTGCTTCTCTATTTTTCCATCATTGAAAGCATAAGGATAGCACAACGAAACAGTATCAGGGGTCGCTTTTTCATACAACTCTTCCAAATACATAGGAGAAATAAAATCATCATCATCAATGAACGTCACATATTCTCCCCTTGCATTATCAAGGGCTATATTGCGAGCATTAGAAACACCTCCCGTATCTGTCTGAAAGAACTGTACGTTCAGATCTTTGTGTTTTGAAAGCCAATCTAATATTGGGGTATTATACGGCTCATTGCAACCATTCAAAACAAGCACAAGTTCATAGTCAGACTTTGGAATAGACTGATTGTATATAGAATCCAAGCACTCCCACAAATATGCTTGAGGTTTGTATGTGGGGACAATAACAGATATCTTCATATATTTTCCAATATTATCTAAAAATTTTATGGAGCATAAGACCTAAATTTATATTTATTCTAAAAAATAAGCCTTCAAGAATATATTTCAAGTTCTTAGAATGCATCATACATTTAAAAGACAAAGTATTGCTTTTAAGCATTAATCTGACAATCTCTTTATCTTTTGAAGACAATTCCCTATATCCATAAAGTAGTGTATTAATATTCAGACCTATGTTTCTATAAAAAGTATAGACACATTCTTTTTCTATATTAAGAGAAAATTTATATAGATTACTGTTAACAAACAATACGTCAATTGCTCGTTTTACTGAGAACGAAGACATTATGCTTCCTCTTTGTCTCTGAAAATAATTATAACTAACAAAGTCATCTGAAGTAATCTTTTTTGCCAAATAAACTACACGAGGTTTAAATTCTGAATCTTCGTGATATATACCTGGCACAAATTTCAAATCATTACCTAATAAAAAGATTCGACGATAAATACAAAATGGAACTGGAGCAGGAAGTCCACCTTCAATTGTAACCTCTATACCAGATTGGACCCCCTTAATCAATATGGGGTTAAATTCCTTTATGGCATATGGTTCCAACCAAACATGACGATATTGCAGTTGCAAAACATCCAATTTATTGGACAACTTAGAAACAATTCTGCCTAAACAATTATCTTCTATCCAATCATCAGAGTCAACAAACCAAACATATTCTCCTTTTGCATTGATTAGACCTGTATTTCTTGCAGCAGATAAACCTCCATTTGGTTGCGAAATCACTTTTATATTTGGATATTGTAAAGCAAGAGTTTCTGCTATATGAAGACTATTGTCTGGTGAACCATCGTTTACACAGACTATCTCATATTCATTTTTTGAAATATCTTGATTTTCACAACTAAGAATGCACTTCGTGATAAACTCCTCCACGTTGTACATCGGAATTATTATTGAAAGTATCATTTTTTAATAAATGTTTATTTCTTGAAGATGAAAAAAGGAAAACAATAACCAACCATGTTATCTTCTGCGAATACGCAGACAAGAAAAACAACTGAAAAAGAACCAATATAGATAGAATTTCCAATAGCAAAAATTCATCATTATATTTCTTGTTGATAATATTTTTACATGATTTTAATATTGTTATAAATATTACTATATCAAATAAAAAGCCTGGAAAAAGTCCCATTTCAAGTAGAAAATCTATAAATGTATTATGAGCATAACCATTAGGAGTTGAGCGCATTGCATATTCAGATCCAATAGGAATAAAATATGCACTATTGGCTTCCATTTCTGAGAATGCCGTTTGCCATAGTAGTGTTCTATGACTTCCACCTTCCATCTTATCTGATTGGAACCTACATAGAATACTGTCTATTAGGTCTACATCAGGGTCTACCCATATTGGAAGAGACTCTATGTAACTTGTTATATAGAAATATGAATATATCGCACAACACGTAATTAAGATTTTTACTGCTGCATGGATTCTTTTACTTGAATAGAAATAAAAAGCAATAACCAATAGAAATATCAACATACATCCTCTAGAACCAGTCCAAAAAATAAGCAACATACTGATTGTAATGTTTAGTATCTGAAGAATTCTAAAGAATTTATTATTTTCTTGATTTAAAGCATAAAAGACAGCTCCTATAACTGCTATTGACAAATAGATTCCACAAAAATTTGGATCTTTATGAAGACCACAAAATCGTCCTGCTAACAACTCGTATTTGTTAAACACGACAGACAATATATGCGGAATTGAGTATAAGGAAAAAATCAAACTATAATTAACAACAACATGCCTTTTTAATCCAATAAATTGTATTACGCACAATACGAGAGGTAATGTAAATATTGGGAACAACATGTTACTATCTAATAAACCTTGACAAATTGTCAACCATCCCAATACCAAAGAGATAAAAAACGATAAATTTAAAGTATATTGTTGTTTGGGCTTAGAAAATAATAAAATCAAACACAAACAAGACAAAGGGAATATTATTAATCTATAAACAGATAAAACACCATTACCAACATATTCTATGGAAAAAAATATCAAAATTAATTGATAAATCCATTTAATTATTCTATCATTCATTTACTTCTCGTTTAAACAATTTGACATGTATCTAATTAAGGGGTATATACGATATTTAATACCAATATATCTAAGTTTTCTTCGAAGGGTTATCTTTTTATTAAGTAGGATTCGCGGAAAAATTTCTTTGTATGCACTAGCCCATTTTTTGTAGAGTTCATTATCTAAAGAAGAACTTATTAAGATTTCTTTCTCTATGACTTTTATACAATCCAATTCTGCAGAATATTTAGCCAGAGATTGATTTTTTCTTAAGAAATCCTCGACGATTCCAATATTAGACATCGATTGATTAAATCTGTTTATAAGATTCTCATTTGTCATTACTTTGGTCAGTGAACTTGTATTATAAAAGTAGAAATAAAGAGGTTCATTGACATATCCAAAACTTTTGCTATTATAAGCAAGTTGAACAAGCAATGCATAATCCTCTGCGTTATTTGCTATAGGATATATTATTTCGTTGTTATAAATAGATTTTTTAACAAGTTTATTCCAAAGTACAGAGTGAGTTTTTTTTAATAAAATAGAAGACATTGTCTCTTCAACCTTATCCGAGATATATTCATTCTTTCTTACATGAGATATTCCATCACTTTCATAATAATCACACACTACAATATCATAATCAGCAGATACGGACTTCTTATACATCTTTTCATACATATGTACATCCACCCAATCATCGGAGTCACAATGAATGACATATTCACCTGTTGCATTTCGCATTCCCCATTCACGTACCTTTGCTTGACCTGAGTTCTGTTCCATTCTATGGATCACAACTTGACTCTTGCGATGAGGATATTCTTCCAACACATGTTTTAGAATCTCAACACTCTTGTCAGGAGTACAGTCATCAATAAACAAGTACTCAATATCATCAAGTGTCTGCTCAAACAGACTACGAGCACAACGCTCAATATACTTTTCAACACCATAAACTGGTATTATTATACTTACTTTTGGCATATTCATTTTGTTTTATCATTTTATCAAGACATTATATTATGTATATACTTCAGTTCCTGTTCTATCTTTTCTTTCGGTCTGAACGTGCCACGAACGAACTTTTCAAAGATAGCATAACTATCAAAGATTGAACATATATCCGTTGCGACGCTCTTTGCTTCATATTCCGCTTCGGCAGGATCGTCCGTCTTTATTAGGTATGGCTGAATAAAAACACAGAAGGTAGCATAATCAGCTTCTGTGTTCTGATATTGATTTATCAATTCATCACACATAAGATTGGTATCAATACCAACATATTCATCACCTTCTCTGTAATAATTTTGAACATAACAACCCGATTTAAGGAATCTATTAAAAGGAGTTCCTTTTGGGGATATTTCACTTGGTGATGGCTTACCGTTTATCTTTATGTATTTCGCTAACGACTTTCCTGCAAGCATTTCAAGTTGTTTCCTTTCAAATAAATCCAATGCAATATCATCAGGTTCGTAATCATCTGGGTATGCATTATAAAAGGAAGCTAATAGATGATTTATCTTCTCGAGAAACTTTCCTTTGCTAATGGAATATTCAAACAAAGATATTAGTTGTTTTCGCAATTCATCCACGTCAACTCCTCTTCGTATCCAGTATCTATCCGATATTATCTGTTCAATGCCTTTATCACTCAACCTGGGAATGAATTCAAGCAACGCGCAGATATAATTGCGTATGACCTTAATATCTTTATATTTATGCATATAGTAGCTTCTAAAATGCTCATATAGCGAATCAAATGAGTCCTTCCTACACCTCCATACATTAACGCCATCTCGAACCACATCTAAATCGTCTGCTATCATAAGCATCTCAAATTCTGTGGCTCCAATTGAATTGTTTGGCAAACGATAACAGAAATAATTAGCATAGCTAAGTTGCGAACGCACTTCACGCGAAGTCAGTTGAGTTTCATTATTACTATAGAACAATTTCCTCAGAAGTTTGTCACTCGGAGTATTGTCTTTACCCTCATAAACTAACAACCTCGATTTTGACAATCCTCCTTTATTTAGTTTCAGCAAAGTCATCGGTTTATACATCAATGTGCGATGAATATCAGGATATGCAAAGTGTAAAAGCTCAATCCCGACAAAATCCTTTACTACAAAATCTTTAGTATGAGCAAGAATCGATTTTAGATTCAAGGCAAAGACATTAGCAAATCGTCGTGCCTGTCTAAAATTAGGGATAAAATCGGTGAATGACAATCCATCAACATTAAACAATTGCATAACCAATTGTTGAAGTCTTGCAGCCTGCCTTTCGTTAAGTGAAGCTATACGAACAGTCTCATCCATGAACACATCAAGCAATGTCTCATCCTCAAACTTCGGTAAAGATACCTCCAAATGAAAGATCTTCTGGATATATTCTTCTGCACGTTTAATGTTCTTTGATTCGTTTAATACATTGCAGATATAATCACGGTCATAGGCAACGACAAACACAACATTACGGAAGTTTGCTGTAATTCGGATAAGTCTTAACACCTCAAACAATTCATTCCCCTCTAATCGGTCAAGATCATCAATAAAAATGGCAAATGGCTTGGAACCATCTATAGTTATAGCTTCTTCTATTTTGTCCCTAAGCGAGTCAAGTGTTTCTTCCTTCTTGCTCAAAGGAAGTATCTTGGCAAGAAAAGTAAGAGCCGGATGAATATCTGCATCAAGAACTATATCTTGGTATTTTTGAATTGCTTTATGCAACGACTCATCATTATTCTCTGTTTGTTCACGCATCAAAGCAAAAAACTGTGATATAATCTGTTCTTTATCTGTACATGTCCAAGGATTGAATGTAACCACTCGATAATCAGCATTCATTTGCTTCTGCATACTCTTGAGAAAAGATGTTTTACCACTACCCCAATTTCCAGATATACCAATCGCAAGCGATTCTTTCTTCAAACGATCCCGTGGCATAAGCGCCAGCAAATCACCTACATAATTATCCCATCCTGTTTGTCTAAGTTCGCTATATACACCATCCATACAATACCCCTTTCTGTCATCTACATTAGAGATATTAGCATTTTCTGCTTTGAGCAATTTTCTTGCTATTGCTATTACATCAATGATTAATATTGCCATCAATGATATAATCAGAAACGCCCCATAATCTATGTCTATGAAAAACACTTTTGCAAATATCCAAAAAGTGTTTTTAAAAATGTACACGATGGCAAGAATACAACCTATACATCCCAGCACACAGCCATTACTCTGAAATACTTTCTTTCCTATAATAAAGAAGAAGTATACCAAAGTCAGTGTAAATAGGAAGTTGAACAAGTCGTTTGTTGTACAGGCTTTATATCCATAGTTAAAAAACTTGCCTACCCACATTTGGCTTATATAAGTCTCTATATCACTTCTCAAGGCATAGAAGCCAGAGAATAATAGAGTTACAAGGAGTGAATAATATGATTTACTCATTAAGATTAGTCAACAAAAGATTCTTACACTCTCTTCTCTTCTCCTCCAATATCCCATTAACCATAGTCCAATCTACAGGTTTTGAGAAATCCACATCGTCAAGATTGTCTGCATCAAGGAGTCTGTCTTCAAGATGGAACATCTTTAGTAATGAGGTGAAACGGCTCATGCCTCGACTTACATTACCAATAGCCCAAAATGGCTTATTAAAGATAATACTGAACACCATACCGTGAAAGCTATCCACGATAGTTATTTCTGTATCCATGAAAGCTCGAAGCCATGTGGTTACACCAGGAAATACACAATCTTCAATACGCTCCTTTACATCCTCTTTTGTACGTATCTCTGCTTGGCACTTTGGCAATACCTGAAAAGCCTTTAGTCCCTTAGCTTTTGCTACTTTCTGTATAAACGCCGATTTCTTGGCATCTGGGTCAAGGATATAGTTGAAAAGTGTGCCATTAGACTTTGGCTCTTTTTCCTTTTCTATCAGTTGTATATACTCCTCCTTAGTCAGAAGCATTGTAGGGTCAAGAACGTGCACGGCATCAACACCAAGATGTTCTTTACAGAGCTTTACTCCCGAATCTTCTCGAACAGATACCATGTCAAACTTCTTAGCTAAAGGAACACAAACTGCTGTCTGTTGTGGAGTAAACTCCCATTTATCTGTACCAAAAGAAGCTGCATAAGCTATACGTTTGACTTGTTTGTCTTGTACGAAGTCAAGAAACATAGAAGGAAGAAAAGCATTATAGCATGGACGCCAACACTGATCGCTACCAACTACATAAGCATCATATTTTCCTTTTGAAGCTTGCTTTACAAATTCTTCATACGAATGCATAGCTTCAGTATGATTGATGTATGTATTGATAAAATGATTTGTATTGCGTTGAATAATAGATTTCTCTTTGTCGTTAGGCATATACTTTAACAAAGGATATCTATTAGGAAAAAGCGTATGCAATACCTGTACTTTCATTCTATACAACATGGCACGGAGTCCACTGCCACCTTCCCAATCTATTGTTTCTACCACATGCCCTAATCGTATGAGTGTCTGTTGTAAAGCATAGTTCTGCAGCAGTCCTCCATAGTTAGAATGAAGCGGTTGAGTTAGTATTCCTATTTTCATTTGTTCGTTATTTACCCAACACCTTCTTAACAACGCTCACACCAGTATCTCCCAAAAAAGTTCTCACAACATCTTTCATTGCTTCCTTTACTTTATACTTTGAGTCTACAATCATATTCAAGGTTGTTTCCAAAGCTATACTTTCGTCATGTGTTTCTGTGAAAACTTCAAGAAGAATAGGTTTTTCGGTAATAGTCGGATTTAAGAACTTGTCTACAACAGACAAAAACTCTTCTTTATTATTTGCACATAGATACTCATATCCTAAATCCGTTGCATAATCCTTAACTAATTTACTTGACTTATTGCCATAGTGACCTGCTGCTGCTACATATTCATCAGCTTCATCACCAAGGAAATAACAAGGGTGATTATAATTACGGAACTCATTTCCCTTACCGTTATTAATGAGCATAATACGAATATTATTCCCCACATGACGGTTACCAACAACATTCATATCATAGAAGAAAGCCAAATCACCAAACACACCTATGAATAGTTTATCAGGATGCACAAAAGAAGCCCCCATCATTGTAGACACACCTCCATCAATACCAAAGCCACCTACATTACATTTCGATTGAACATTCTCTGGAAGTTTAAAGAAATTCCAAGAGCGGAAACTATGCAAAATACCAAAATGAATTTCACTACCTGAGGGAAGTTTGTCTGACATCTGTTGTGCCATCCATATATTACTAAACGGCAATTCAGGCAACTTACTCTTCATGTCATCTATGACTATATTCAAATTATCAAGATATTCTGTATGTGTAGATCCTTCCTTTGAATAGTGCTTGAAGAATTCAACTTCAGGCATCATGAACACTCTTCGTAAAGTGCCAAATGTATCACGTAATGCTCCATCAGGACTTACTCGCCATGTATGTTTTGCCCGAATGCAAAATTGGTCACCAGAAACTTCACCTAAATGAATACATAAATGGGCATCACAAAGTGACGAATGCCATTGTTTTTGTCCACATACCAATTGTGCATGAACTTCATATTTGCCATGATAGCCACTTGTATGGTCACAACATACCACAGCATCATAAGTAGCACAAAAAGCATCTACCGCATTTGTCAACTCTTCTGTGAAATTAGCATGAGCACCAACACTAATGATAATCCTACCATCTTGTGGAACAGAAGGCCATTCTTTTTCTAACATTGTATGTCGATATATAGCATTAACATGAGGTATATCGCTAACACTAAAATCATGGCTATACTTTGTGTACATATTAATATGTACTGGACCGCCACCATTCAACGACAATGCCAATATTGCCTTATTTGCCTCTATCTCACAATATCGCTCGTCTTCTTTATCTTTAACCATTGGGATTATTACACTCTCCATAGCAATATCATTAGGTATATTGCGACGATCAATCTGTTGGTCTATCAAATGACCAATCTTATGATTACCTCTTGTTGAAGTAATGGCAAGAACTGGTAATTTACGATAATAAGCTTCTGTCAATCCTGGCATATAGTTACGAGAAGCAGTAGCACCTGTACAACTAATAACAACTGGTTCTCCTGTCTCTGCAGCCATACCGCAAGCTAAATAAGCAGCGCTACGCTCGTCTACAGAAGACCATACTTGAAACCAAGGATCATTTTCAATACTGACAACAAAAGTCATATTTGTTGTACCAGGTGAAGCAATCACTCGATGAATACCATGAGCCTTCAACAAGGCTATCACTATCTGAACATTACGTTCGTTTGTATATTTAAACTTTGATCCCATTTTATTGAATTTATTTCCAACGTGCATTAATTGTTTTTCCCTCATTACATACCAATATCTGACCATTCAAGCAGTTTGAAGCATCAGAAAGAAGGAAGGCGGCAACTTCAGCAACTTCCTCTGGCAAGTAATAGCGATGAGTAATATTACCATAACGCAAATCACCATTAGCATCTCCACCTACCATATCCGATATGGTAACGCCGGGAGCAACAGCATTAATTCTGTATCCTTCGTTCACATAACGATAAGCTAGTCCTTGAACCAAACTATTCAATGCAGCTTTCGTCAAGCCATAAGGTCGCTCATCGACCGTCATGCTAGTTTCAGATGAAGTAAAGAGAATTTTTTTTGTTCCTTCTACATGAGTTTCGTTACATTTTTCGATGAAAGCCTGGGTTAAGAAGAAGCATCCTCGTAAGTTCGTATCAATCTGTGAGTCAAACTGCTTAGGAGAAACCGCCAAGAAACCTTCCTCATGAAGTGAAATACCAGCATTGTTGACCAAGCAATTAATTCCTCCTAACATTTTATCGGCTTTGTCTATAAAACCCTTAAATGATGATGTGTCTTGAACATCCAAGGGCAGATATAGACAATTAATTTCAGATGCACTTTGCTTCAATGTCTGTTCATTACGTCCAGCAATTAAAACCTTTGCTCCTTCAGAGACAAACTTTTTTGCCATTGCAAATCCCAAGCCTCTTCCTCCACCAGTTATGACAATCTTCTTATCCTTTAAATGTTCATTTGGGGCAAGATAGTGGATATTGGCATAGATAGGTTTAGCCTCGCCATGAAGCAAAAACGAAATCGAATGTTTAATTTTAGACTTTATTCCCATTTTATTTTTCCTATTACTAATTTTATCTTTTCAGTTACAAAGTCTTTTTCCTTATTTGATAAGCCTATAAAATACTCAGATGCAGCTGTAACTAAAACACTAAGCAGGCATACCAATATCAGACGAAGCCAACCTGCATCCATCGTCAATATCAAGATTCCAGGAATAGCGAAACCAACTACTATGACAGGTGCAAGTTTATACAAGACCTCGCGGACATACATCATCACCGGAAGTTTCACCATGTCTTTCAACAAATACAATCTGACAAATAACAAGATTGTATAAATGATGAAATAAAGGATATAACCTACTTGTGGTTCAAATCCTAACATGAAAGCTATCCAAGACAAAGGAAAAACCAAACATCCTATAGTAGTAACAATAATCTGATAACGTTTAATCTTACCTGTTGCAAACATGGACGTCACCAAAGAATTAGCCAAAACCGTATCCATAAATGAAGATATGATTATCCATTGCAAGAATATCACAGCATAATCAGGTACCGTCTTCAACCATATCGTCAATATGGTATTTGTCTCCAATATAATCGGCACGGCAAAGAACATCATTAAGAATGCAGAGAACTTAGCACTTCTGCATACAAGTTTGTGCATATAATCTAAGTCACCTTGTGCATACGACTTGGTTATCTGCGGATTGACTGCCGTAGTAAAGTTATTGACAAACTGTTTCAAGGCAGCATCGACCTGTGTGGCAACGCCACGAGCTGCATTGACAGCCACACCGAAGTAAAGGTTCATCAAGATATTCACACCCTGGGTATTCAGCATATAGGCACCATTACCAAGGAAATTCCATCCTGCAAATCCAGTCATCTCTTTCAATACAGGCTTGTCCAAGATGAAATGGTAAGTACATTCTTCAAAATGCCTTTTGCAATAATAGCCATAGACGAATCGAATAATTGCCCCTACTAGAAGCAAGAGTACTGCATAGGTTTTCAACCGATCAAATGGTGATATAGTCAGCATATAAACAATTATCAGTTTCAAAGTGACCTCCACCACACTGATATAAGCAAATGCCGACATCTTCTCATGGGCTATGATGGCTGCATTATAAGGGACACTTAAAAGATTCAATACAAATGTGAGGATAGCACACTGGAACACCCAGTTGGCAGCATTCAAACGTTCTACCGGGATATTCATCTTGGTATTCAAGAACCATATTCCTACAGCCTCTGCTAATATAACAACAAGCAAAGACATTCCCATCTGGATATTTACACCTGTAGAGAATACCGTCTTGAGACATTGCAAGTTCCCTTTACCTAACTCAAATGTTATAAATCTACTGATGGATGCAGAAAGTGAACCACTCAGTACAGAGAACATGGTTACGATTCCTCCAACCACATTATTAATACCATAATCCTCAACACCAAGTGTATTCAATATCACTCGTGATGTAAAAAGACTTACAGCCATTGTAAAGAGCATTCGCACATACAACAGCAATGTATTTTTCGCTATTCGCTTGTTGTTATCTGATGATTGAGTTGACATAAATTATATCAAAAGAGACTTGCAATATTATTAATCACACTTGGAATACATTTCATAACATCCCATACTATCGTTGCTATGAGACTAAGGGCAAAGACCACACTACAATATTTCAATATTGTTTTCCATCTTATCGATTTATAAACCGTTTTGATAAAAATATTATACTTATCTCTTGTCTGTTGTTTATCATCGCCTTTCCAGCACCAATGATAGGCAATCAGCTTTCTTTGGTTATCATAATCTTTTCCTATATAACTTTGCCATCTCTCATAATTCAGCAAGCGGCAGTCCTTAACGCCTGTATTTCCAGCAATCTGCTCATCTTCAGAGGAACCAACAAAAAAGAAATGTATCTTGCTAAACGGCAAGAATGTCTTGTCTTTGGTTATTTCCTCATAAACTTTAGGATTCATCTCACGAACTTCATTGATTCTAAAATCAATCATTTCGGTTTTTGAAAAAGCATTTTGAAGAAAATCGTTTGATATATTTTCCTCGTAAAAGATACTATCCACGGGTATATCTTCCACTCGAAATCTAAAGTATAAATTTCGTTTGGACTTCTTTTCAGATGTTGCAGGCTGAATTCCCCCATTTTTCTTGGGTGTTGACAAGATTTTGACCGTTACTATTGAACCATAAGGCCTAACTTCAGCTACATTAAAGTTGTTTTCACCTAAGACATATAACCAAAATGGATGAGTGCTCTCTGAATTGGCTGAAGGCGATACACAAAAATAACTCGGAGAACCGTTTATATTGCGAACAACATATTCATTATTAAAAAGCGTACACAACAATTCACTCTTAGACAAACTTTCTCCTAAATCTCTCAATGAGGTTTCCTCTACCTTAAACGGAAAGTAAAAAGATACCGAACTGATATCCCTTGCCACCTCATTGATAAAAATGCCAAAGTCAAGAAATCGCTTGTAAGAACCATTGCCTACCGGCACTTTCCAATAATTAACATGCAATTCTGCTGAAATATTCATCTGGCGTGGTTCAGAAGAATTATTCAATGCATAAAGTATTCCTATACTATTCATCGACTTTCCATTTTTGTTCCAACTCTATATTCTTATTTCCCTCTGACGATATTGCTGTTTTCCAACGAGGATAATCATCTCCTTTTTTTTCATTGTTCTTCCAATGAACAGGATATAGATTATCTATATCATAGGTACCATCCTTTGCTAAAGGTTTGAGGTGATCTATCTCCCATCCATAAGATTTATCACGTTTTCCATAATCCTCACGTCTTATCCAAGCCCCAGCATAATCTTTGCGAAACACGTCTGGGTTATTACTTGGTTGTTTGGAAGCCTTGTCCCAAACTGCATTTATCTCGTCTTCTGTAAAATTTCTTCTTTGTGTTGCCATAAATATCATTATATTAACACCTTCCACGAGGAGACATTGCACCTCCTCACGAAAGGCTGTAAGCAGTCAATTTAGGGCACACCCCAAAGAGCTGGCACTTTTCAGTGCCTACCTTTATTGACTTTGTTAAAGATTCGATTGTAAATTAACATCGTGGACTACTCCAGTCCGATACAAGAGGGTAGGAGTGAAGGATAATCCCTGCACCCCTCAAAGATTTTTTTGAAAAATTTACCAAAGGTAGCTCCAAACTGAACTGCCATAAAGTTTCACCGTGCTAATGATATATGGTAAGTAGCTGCCATTTGAGTACCTAAATCACTTCTGAAATAAGTTGTTGCGTGCTGTGGGTAAGCACATTATTGTTCAGACAAAATGGCTGAATGGATTGACCATGAGGTAAAGCCTCTGTTTGGTATTTGAAATAAAAGCGTTCTAAATCTTCGTTGCTGTACACATTTTTAAGATTTTTGTTCAGCGCAAAGATTTGAACTTCAGAGGAAAGCCCTAAAATTGGCGCATATCTTTTTAATGTTGAAGATTACCTTTGGCAATGTTGAGTATTGAATTGTTGACGGAGCATTAGTTAAATCAGCGTGATCTGTATTCATTTCTTTCTGAATACGGATTTTTCTGATTTACTCGAACAAATAACCGTAATTGTTTTGCAGCGCCTCAAATTCTGTTTCGCAGCGATTGTACAATTCTTTATCGCTGTTCTTGAAAATCTTTATAGCTTTCTCTATTTCTTCCTTTACGGTTCTTCCGGCTTCAAATATAGGGTTCAGCTCGTCTTTGAAATAGTCGATGAATGGTGCGTAATAGTAGCCTATCTCTTCTATCATGAAATAGAAGGTGTCATAGGCATCTTTCAGATCCAGTTTTTTGTCTCTTACATCTGCAAGTGTTTGAATCCGAAGTATTTCTATGTTTTCCACCTGAGCTGACACCTCTTGGGCGGTCTTCACTTGATGGAAGTAACGGTCAATAAAGGCATTGCGCTCATGCAGGTTACGCTTGTAGAATAACTCACATTCTTTTTTGTCAGTCTCGTTCTTGTTTACCTCCTCAAAGCGTTCGGCATGAACGCCTGATAAGGCAACAGCCATTCCGCCGACATCCATGACGAGTTTGCGATCTCGGGCTATGCGGATTACATAGCCTTCGAGACCGGCATATTCACCAGTTATGATGCGGAGTAGGGTACGATTCTTGGAATAATAAACAAAAGGACGAAGAAGGAAGCGGAGACGTTCTGGCTCGGTTTCTGCCACACGCATAAACGGTTCCATCTGGTTGCAGGGGATAGTGGCTACCTTTCCAGTACTACAATTTTTACAGAGTTTGTATGGTTTTATGTTTTGGTCTAAGTAGTCCTGTAATATTTCTGGGTTACCTTGTAAGAATATTAGTCCACTTACAGAAGGGGTTTCCACTTCGCGCATTCCGCCTTTGTTCCTGTGACGGGGAACATATTTTATTGTCTTATGCACAAAATGGGTTACTCCATCTTTCTTTAGTTGATCTTCTATCGACTTTACTTTTTGGTTGTGTACAAAAAGATAACTCCATGACGTGCAGTTTCCTTTATCGTCATTACTTGGAGACACTTCTGGAATGGATCCGTTTTCTTCCTCAGTCTCAGCTCTCTTGTTCACCTGCGGACACTTCTCTATCGCTGAACCAGTCTGTTCGTCTGGCTCAGAAACGTGTGTGCCCTTTGGAAATTCATTGCTTTCAGATGTCTGAAAACAATTTGTTTCGTCGGCTGTAGGCTGAGAAATCGTGCAATCCTGCTTCATAACCTCTCTGCTACTTTATGTCACTGCAGGCGGCCGTCACTTGGAATGCCGATGCCATTTTTACAATAACATTGTTCATAAATCCATACTATCTGTGTGTATGTTTGTCCAGTTATGGGATTCAATGTCTCACAAATCAAATGTGCTGATTGCGTTGCATTTTCACCTCATAGTGGCTTCTCTCTCTATCTCTTTACGTACTGTTTTCACATGATAAAACAAGCACAAATAGAATGGATCCTGTAAATTATGGCTTTGGAGGTCTTGAAAAATCGGATTCGTAAAACATTTTAGGGGAAATTCGGGGGCCTACTAAACTTTTTCATTCAGAAATGATAAGAAGTCAAGGAAAAGTCGTACCTTTACAAAGTAGATACGGTTTTATCATGTGAAAACAATCACTCCTCCTTTCACTTGTTAAACACTCCTTTCCCTCTTTTCCCTTATTTATATATGAGGCCTTAGCCTTTCTTGTCTAAAATCATCAACCTCCAATCCTTTTTATAATCCTCTTGTTCGCTTCATTGACTCTTGATATGTCAATGGAGTTTAGATACACTTGTGTGGTTTTTATGGAGTTATGTCCCATTCCCTCACTGATGATGGCGATAGGTATGTTCATGTCTCTGGCTACACTTGCCCAAGTGTGGCGTGCAACATAAGTGGTAAGTGGCATTTTCAATTCAGCCATTTCTCCAATCTTTTTCAGTGCACGGTTTATGTTTATCTGCATGCGTTGATATTGCTTGTACTCTGTGCCGTCCTCTTTCTTTATAATAGGAAGTAGAAACGATCCGTTTTCCGTTTGATGAGCATAGTGGTCCAGTATTTTCTGTTGCGCCATTTCCCATTCCACCATCAGGCATTGGTTGGTTTTTCTGCGGCAATAGGTCCACATGCCGTTTCTCAAGTCTGTCTTTCGCAGATAAGCAATATCCACGAAGGGCATTCCACGCATGTAGAAACTGAACATGAAAATGTCTCGGGCGAGAGCCATGGTCGATCCTTCAGGCAGTTTAAGGTTTGCAATCACTTTCAGTTCCTTTTCGCTGATTGCCCGTTTTGTAGTCTTGACGTATGACAGACGCACATGGCTGAACAGATTTGTATTGTTCAGCAGACCTTCTGCTGCAGCCTTGCACAACAGAGTGTTGAGGGTGCGTAGATAGCAGCGAATGCTGTTCTGCTTCAATCGCCTGTCTATGAGCCATGCTTCATAACACTCTATCATATCGGGGGAGAGTTCATCAAATGTCAGATCCATGTCCTCACGGAAAGCCTTGAAACGTCGATAGGCGTTACCGTATGTATGGGCTGTGCCAAGTCGCTTCATCTGCTCTTTCTTGGTTACTTGCTCCTGCATGAACACAAACACTGTCTTATACGTCTGTTCTTTGCTGAAGGTTTCGCATAGCTCTTCTACTGTATAGTCCTTTTGACTGCGTTCTATCCGGGCAAGAATGGCCTGCCAACGTCTAAACGCCCAGTCAATTTTACACTGCATCAGTGCTAATGCAGCTTTTCTCTCACCATTTGCTACTGCGATTGTCATTGTTTTCTCATTCCATTCGTCAGCATAAATGTGATGTTTTGTGCTTATCCATTTCACCTTGCGTTTGTGTATCACTTGATAGTATAAGGTACCCTTTGCTTCAGGTACAGACGAGGGGCGAAATTTGAGTCTTATTGTTGCCATAAATCGTTTTTTTTGAATTTGTTACAAAAGTATCCCACCCTCTTTATTGGGGGTGGGATACTTTTTAAGGTAAAGGAAAATCTTCTGTTCTCGGTCATATAGTCCGCTATGTTCCTTCACCTAAAGGAAACATCTGCTTCCCGATAACGCGCTTTCAATGTAATACAATTTAGTGGACAGCAATAATTTTATTTAAGAGGCTAAATAGAACAATACTGCTTGTATGAGAATCTTACCAATGAATGAATTTGAAACATTTGTCTACACTCTACACTTTTTGTATGCACTGCATTGAGTATCAATACTTTATGCGGTGTAGACAAACTGTGTATCTGCTTGCACTAAATCTGCACAGAACCTGCACGCAAAAGTAGATGGTTGCACATGTAGTGCGCATCGGGTTGTAGTGTAACGGCGAAGCGTTGAACGCGAAACGGGGAGTAGAAAAGTCTATCAGATGGATAGATCTTTCTACTCCCCGTTTCGCGTTTTTTATGTACCGATTGCAAGAGTATGCTGTCAGCTCTCCGTGTTGTCATGCAGTGCAGACAAGTGTATGTTCAGTGCAAACAAGTGTATGTTCGGTGCAGACAAAATTGCAACTTGTCTACACTGCATAAAATGCTGATATTCAATGCAGTGCATGCAAAAAGTGTAGAGTGCAGACAATTTGGCAGAAAATAATATGATGGCGTGTGCTGCCAGTGTGTGCACAGTAGTAGTTATGCCAGATTGCCGCGCTTTTCCATTTGCGCTTCGGCATATTCTTTGGTCACTTCAAAACTCTTCTTGTCGGTAGATGGCACTTCGAACATGGCGTCCATCATGATGGTCTCGACAATGGAGCGCAGACCGCGGGCGCCGAGTTTGAACTCGACAGCTTTGTCAACAATGTAGTCAAGCGTGTCCTGTGTGAAGGTGAGTTTGACACCGTCCATTTCGAACAGCTTGATGTATTGTTTAACGATTGAGTTTTTAGGTTCAACCAAGATGCGGGCAAGTGCCTCGCGGTCGAGCGGATTGAGGTAGGTGAGAACCGGCAGACGTCCGATAATTTCGGGAATTAAACCAAATGATTTGAGATCCTGCGGCTCGATGTACTTCATCAGGTTTTTGGGATCAATCTTTTTGGCATTCTGCACAGAGTTGTAGCCTACGGTGTGGGCATTGAGACGCTGCGCTATGCGCTTTTCGATGCCGTCAAATGCGCCTCCGCAAATAAATAGGATGTTGCGGGTGTCGACGTGGATATAGTCCTGGTCGGGGTGCTTTCGGCCTCCCTTGGGCGGCACGTTGACCATTGTGCCCTCGAGCAGTTTGAGCAGGCTTTGCTGCACACCCTCGCCGCTTACATCGCGTGTGATTGATGGGTTGTCGGCTTTGCGGGCAATCTTGTCTATCTCGTCGATAAACACAATGCCGCGTTCGGCCTTGGCCACATCGTAATCGGCCACTTGCAACAAACGCGAAAGAATGCTTTCAACGTCCTCGCCTACATAGCCGGCCTCGGTAAATACGGTGGCGTCGACAATGGTGAATGGCACATCGAGCAGGCGGGCTATGGTGCGGGCAAGCAATGTTTTGCCCGTGCCGGTTGAGCCAACCATGATGATGTTAGACTTTTCAATTTCGACATCATCGTCCTTTTTGCCGTCTGTGGCTTGGGCCAGGCGCTTGTAGTGGTTGTATACGGCTACGCTCATAAAGCGTTTGGCGTCGTCTTGCCCTATGATGTATTGGTCGAGGTATGCCTTGATGTCCTTTGGCTTTGGCACTTCATTGAGGTCAATGTCCTTCAGGGTGGTTTTGGCGTTTTTGCCGTTTTGTGTGGCACCAGGCATATATTCCTCAAGCATGTGGAAGGCACTTTGCACGCAGTCTGAGCAGATGTAGCCATCGGCGCCGTTGAGCATCATGGGTACTTCGCTCTCAGAGCGGCCGCAGAATGAGCATTTGTGCTCTTTTTTGTTAGCCATATTTAGTGTATGTGTGCTTTAAGCTTTCTTGGGTTCGAATATTTTGTCAATCATGCCGTACTCTTTGGCTTCCTGTGCCGTCATCCAATAGTCGCGGTCGGAGTCGGCCCACACTTTGTCGAAGTCGGTGTGTGAGTGGTCGGCGATGATGGTGTAAAGCTCTTTCTTGAGTTTTTGAATTTCGCGTGCAGTGATTTCGATGTCTGAAGCCTGACCCTGTGCGCCACCCATTGGCTGGTGAATCATGACGCGGCTATGGGGTAGGGCAGAGCGCTTGCCTTCCTGGCCTGCTACGAGCAGCACTGCTGCCATTGAGGCTGCCATGCCAGTGCAGATGGTGCACACGTCGCTTTGAATGAATTGCATGGTGTCGTAGATGCCCAGGCCTGCATAAACTGAGCCGCCGGGAGAGTTGACATAAATGGAGATGTCCTTGCCGGGGTCGGTAGAGTCGAGGTAGAGCAGCTGTGCTTGCAGTGTGTTGGCAGTGTAATCGTCAATTTGTGTGCCAAGGAAGATGATGCGATCCATCATCAGACGTGAAAATACGTCCATTTGGGTGACGTTGAGCTGGCGCTCCTCAAGAATGTAGGGGTTGAGGTATTGGTTCTGGCTCTTTATCACATCGTCGAGCACCATTGAGTTGATGCCAGCATTGGCGGTGGCAAATTTTTTGAAATCGTTGATGTTCATGGTGTTACTTGTTATGGCAAATGTGCAAATATGCTCATGCTTTGATGGGACAGCGTTTGTAGCAAAGCTCTCTCATTTGCGCATTAGTATATTTGCACATTTGGAATGTAGTTTAATAAGTGTCGGGGAGGGGTGGAAAGCTCTTTATGGCGAATAGCGCGCAGCCTCGATAGCCCTGTGTGCCCCGGTGCTTAGTTTGTAAGAACTATATTAGGCTTGTGCCTCGTCAGTCTTGTTGTTTTCTTCAAACATCTTGGCAAAGTCCTCAGATGAGATGTTCTTGTGGTTGAGTGTAACAACCTCCTTGAGGGCGGCAGCAAGTTTCTGATCAACGCAGCGGTCAACCAACTGGTTAACCTGCTCCTGGTGCTTCAGCATTTCCTGAGCGTAATTTTCGAGGTATTCGTCAGGAATGTTGTTCATGCCATACTGGGCAAACTGGAAGCGTGCGGCCTGAACTGCAGCAGCCTTGATGTCCTTGTCGTTAACCTTGATCTTGTTGGCCTTGACAAGCTGCTCCTTGATAAGGTGCCACTTGAGTTCGACGATGCTCTTGGCATAGTTGTCCTCAACAAATTTTTCGTCCTTGTCCTTGTTGTTGGCCTTCATGATTTTCTTGAGCAATTCGTCGGGGAATTCCAACTCGCCAACCTTCTGCTCCATGTAGGCGCGTACGTCGAGCATGAACTTGTAGTCGCTGTCGTTAACCTGGAGGTCGTGAATACTCTCCTTGATTTTGTTACGTGCGTCGTCCTCGCTCTTAACTTCGTCCTTGCCAAATACTTTGTCGAAGAATTCCTGATCGAGTGTGGCGGGTACGAAACGGCTGATTTCGTTAACCTGGAAACTGAAGTTGCCAGCGTGGTTGGCCACGTCTTCACGTTCGATCTTGAACAATGACATCAACTCAGCCTCGTTAGCCTCGTAGGCAGTAGTGGGGTTGAAGGTGATTACATCGTTCTTCTTGGCGCCATCGAAGATTTTCTTTTGGTCGTCGTTCTTGAAATATTCGGGCATCAAAGAGGCAGTTTCGATAACCAAGCCACCTTCTTTAGGCTGGCCGTTCTCGTCGAGTTCGGCCAAGGTGCCGCGCATAATGTCTTTGGGCTCGTAAGAGTCTACATCTTCGGGGTGGCCAGCCTGCTGCTGGAGTGCACCGAGTTGCTTGCTGATGATATCGTCGCTAACTTCGATGTCGTAGTAGTCGATGTTGTCTTCGTTGTTAAGCTCGGCCTTGAACTTGGGCGCGATGGCGATGTCGAAGATGAAAGTGAAGTCGTCCTGCTTTTCGATGTCCTGCGGTGTTTGCTTTTCGCTGCCGAGGGGTTCGCCAAGCATGTCAATCTTCTTGCTCTTGATATAGTCGAAAAGGCTGTCCTGCAGAAGTTTGTTTACTTCGTCAGCCTTAACTTGGGTACCGTACATTTTCTTAACAAGACTTGCGGGAACGTGACCGGGACGGAAGCCGGGCATTTGTACCTTTTTGCCTAATTCCTTGAGAGACTTGTTAACGTTGGCTTCGTAGTCAGCCTTGGCCATGTTGATGGTGAGTTCGCCACTAACTTTGCCAATCTTTTGAAATTGAATATCCATTTTACTGTTTTCTGTTTGTATTTCAGTGTTATTACGCCTATTTATATAAAGACCCATCTGTTGCGTGTTGCTCCGAATGGCCTTATGGCATAAGCGGTGGCAAAATTAGCATTTTTCTTTGATAATGGGCGTAAAAGCGGCAATCTTTTTTCTGTTAGGAGGGTGTAATGTGTAGTGAGTATATAGTTTTTTCGTATAAAAGGGATAGTCCTACTGAATTTTTTGTACTTTTGCACACAAATAGTTATTTTGCTACAAAAACAAAAAGAATATAGCAATGTCAATGCAACATTCAAAAGAACTCATGAATCTTGCCGCCGATAATATACGTATATTGGCTGCGAGTATGGTAGAACGTGCAAAGTCGGGCCACCCGGGCGGTGCCATGGGCGGTGCAGATTTTATAAACGTGCTCTATTCCGAATTTCTTAACTTCGACCCCGAAGATGCCAAGTGGCGTTGCCGCGACCGTTTCTTTCTTGACCCTGGTCACATGTCGCCGATGCTATATTCACAATTGGCATTGATTGGCAACTATACAATAGATGAGCTGAAGCAATTCCGCCAATGGGGCTCGGTTACTCCTGGACACCCGGAGGTGTGCCAAGAGCGTGGTATTGAAAACACGAGCGGTCCGTTGGGACAAGGTCATACTTTTGCCGTAGGTGCTGCTATTGCTGCCAAGGCGTTGTATGCACGTACTGGGAACCCTGGTTTTGACAAGGAAAAGATTTATGCCTATATATCAGATGGCGGTGTGCAAGAGGAAATATCGCAGGGCGCAGGACGTATTGCGGGTCACCTTGGTTTGAATAACCTCATCATGTTTTTTGATGCCAATGAAATTCAGTTGTCAACCGAGACTTCGGCTGTGATTTCGGAGGATACAGGCATGAAGTATCGCGCTTGGAATTGGAATGTGCTGGAAATAGACGGCAATGATGCAGATCAAATCCGCGAGGCTCTGAAGGCTGCTAATGAAGAAACTGCACGTCCTACTTTGATTATCGGTCATTGTGTGATGGGCAAGGGCTGCCGCAAGGCTGATGGCACTTCGTACGAACATAACTGCAAGACACATGGTGCCCCGCTTGGCGATGGTGCGTATGTGAACACTATTAAGAATTTGGGCGGTGACCCTGAAAATCCCTTCGTTATTCGCGATGAGGTAAAACAGATGTACGAAGAGCGCAAGGCCGAACTTCGTAAGATTGTAGCTGCCCGCCGTGCTGAAGAAAATGAGTGGGAGAAGAATAATGCTGAAAAGGCATCGCAACTCAATGACTGGATGGCTCGCAAACTGCCCAATATACCTTGGGAAACTGTGGAACAAAAGCCCAATTCGCCCACACGTAATGGTTCTTCAGCTTGCTTGAGCTTGCTTTCAGAGTATGTGCCCAACATGATTGTGTCGTCTGCTGACCTTTGTAACTCGGATAAGACGGACGGCTTTTTGAAGCATACGACAGAAATCACCCGTACCAACTTTGCTGGTGGCTTCTTGCAAGCTGGTGTGTCGGAACTGACAATGGCTTGTGTTTGCATAGGTATGATGCTGCATGGTGGTATCATAACTGCCATGGGTACATTCTTCGTGTTCTCAGACTACATGAAGCCCGCCATACGTATGGCTGCGCTGATGGAAGTGCCTGTTAAGTTTGTTTGGACACACGATGCTTTCCGTGTAGGTGAAGATGGCCCAACTCACGAACCTGTGGAGCAGGAGGCTCAAATTCGCTTGATGGAGAAGCTGAAAAATCACAGCGGACGCGACAGTGTACGTGTACTCCGCCCCTGTGACGTGCATGCTGTAACAGAGTGTTGGCGCATGGCCATGGAAAACATGGATACACCGACTGCCATGATTTTCAGCCGTCAGAATGTGAACGACTTGCCTGCTGGCACTGATTATCACGAGGGTATATTACATGGCGCTTATGCCGTAGTGAAGGAAGCAAATCCCGATGTAATACTCGTGGCATCAGGTTCGGAAGTGGCTACTTTGGTTGATACTGCAGCTCTGCTTAAGGCTGATGGTGTTCGTGCCCGTGTAGTTAGTTGTCCGAGCGAAGGCTTGTTCCGCCGTCAGAGCAAGGAATATCAAGAGGCTCTGTTGCCAACGGGTGGCAAGATTTTTGCCCTCACGGCAGGCTTGCCTGTGACCTTTGAAGGCATAGCAGGCTCAAACGGTAAGGTATATGGCTTGGAAAGTTTCGGTTTCAGCGCTCCTTACAAGGTGCTTGACGAGAAACTCGGATTTACGCCTCAGAATATCCATAAGGAAGTACTGGCGTACTTGAACAAGTAAAATCAAATAAGAAAATGGTAGGACTTGCAAGTGATCATGCTGGTTTTGAACTGAAACAGTATGTAAAGGAGTACCTTGAAGCCAAGGGAATTGAATATAAAGATTATGGTACGTATTCGACAGACAGTTGCGACTATCCTGATTTTGCACATGCGCTGGCCCGTGGCATAGAGCAGTGTGAGGTGGATAAGGGTATTGCAATTTGTGGCAGTGGCGAAGGTATCTCGATGACTCTGAACAAACATCAACGTATTAGAGCTGCATTGGTGTGGATTCCTGAAATAGCCCACATGACGCGTTTGCACAACGATGCGAATGTGTTGGTTATGCCCGGACGCTATATCGATACGAAGGTGGCACACGACATAATGGACGAATTCTTCAATACAGAGTTTGAAGGTGGACGCCATGTGCGCAGAATAGAGAAAATTCCAGTGTAGTTAGTTGAAAAATCAGAGTGAATGCGTTCTAAATCAGTAAGATTTCGTATCTTTGCAGTCGCTTTGGCAAAAATAATATTAAACTAAATACATTAAACTGGAATGACTAAATCAGAAATCATCAAGGCTATAGCAAGCAAGAAGGGTTTCGACCGCGACACTGTGTCGAAGGTGTTGGAGGCTTTCACAGGCGAAATAAAGACAGCGTTGCTCGATGGTAAGAGCGTAAGTATGCGTGGCTTTGGCACATTCTATTTGAAGCACCGTGCTGAAAAGACTGCCCGTAACATGCAAAATAATACCACTATCATCATACCAGAGCACGATATTGCTGCATTTAAGCCTGCTAAGGAGTTTGCCGTGTCGGTGAAAGATAAAAGTCAGAAAGCTTAAAATATAACTAACATAATTAACCATAAAACGTAATAGGTATGCCTAACGGAAAAAAGAAGAAAAGACACAAGATGTCTACTCACAAACGTAAAAAAAGACTGCGCAAGAATCGTCATAAGAGCAAGTAAAGGCTCGACGGCTCTCAGCAAGAGTCTCTTTTAACCCACCAACGAGTAAACGAGCTAAAGTTATGGCCCCGAAAGGAGCATGATTACTCGTTTGCTCGTTCTTTTTTACTTAAATGAAGGTAGCTGGTGCACAGTTAATATTTGATGTGTGGACAGACTACTTTCGAAAGAATTATATTTATATTCATGACAAGCGAAGTTATTGTAGATGTTACGAAAAAGGATATTTCCATCGCGTTGCTCGAGGATAAAAGACTCGTTGAGTACCAGCGCGAGGGACGTTCTGAGCATTTTTCGGTAGGAAACATCTATTTGGCAAAGGTGCGCAAGCTCATGCCAGGACTGAATGCTTGCTTCGTGAATGTTGGTTTTGAGCGTGATGCCTTTCTGCATTATTTGGACTTGGGCACACGCTATCATGCTCAAGAGAAATATCTGCAGTTAATTGCAGATGGGCGACGCAATGTGACACTCGACAAGGTGGGCAAACAGCCTGATCTGGACAAGGACGGCAGTATACAAAACACGCTGAAAGTTGGACAGGAAATATTGGTGCAGATAGTGAAAGAACCTATCAATACCAAAGGTCCACGATTGACTTCGGAACTTTCATTTGCAGGCCGTTTCCTTGTATTGATTCCGTTTAGCGAAAAAATATCGGTATCGTCGAAAATCAAGTCGGGAGCTGAACGCACGCGATTGAAACAGCTCATTCAAAGCATTAAACCTAAGGGCTTTGGCGTGATTATACGTACGGTGGCTGAGAACATGCGTGTGGCGGAACTCGACAACGAAATGCGAATTTTGCTCAAGCGTTGGGAAAACACCATAGCTAAGGTGAAGCAAACTCGCCGCGAGGCATTGACCTTGCCACAGTTGGCCTATGAGGAGACAAGTCGTACTGTTGCTTTGCTGCGTGACTTATTTAATCCCTCGTATGAGAACATTTATGTCAACGATCAGACAGTGTTCAACGAGGTGCGCAACTATGTGAGCTTGATTGCTCCTGAGTGTAAGGATATTGTGAAATTGTACAAGGGGGTTGTGCCCATATTCGACAATTTCTCGGTGACCAAACAGATTAAGACTTCGCTCGGTCGCACCGTAACATACAAGCATGGCGCTTACTTGATAATAGAACAGACTGAGGCTTTGCATGTTGTTGACGTGAATAGTGGTAACCGATCAAAAAGCTCGGAAGGACAGGAGGTTAATGCACTTGATGTGAACCTTGGTGCCGCAGACGAATTAGCACGCCAATTGCGCTTGCGCGATATGGGTGGTATCATTGTGGTCGACTTTATTGACATGAACTTGCCCGAAAATCGCCAAAAACTTTACGAGCGCATGGTTGAGAACATGCGTAAGGATCGTGCTAAGCATAGCATTTTGCCGCTCTCGAAGTTTGGATTGATGCAGATTACGCGTCAGCGTGTGCGTCCGGTAATGGATGTCAACGTGGAGGAAACTTGTCCTACTTGTGGTGGCACAGGAAAAATTAAGCCCAGCATATTGTTTACTGATTCTCTTGAAACTAAGATTGACACATTGGTAAACAAACTTGGTATCAAGCGTTTCCGCCTTTATGTGCACCCGTTTGTAGCTGCATATATAAACCAGGGATTTTTCTCAATCAAAAGACGCTGGCAAATGAAGTATGGTATGGGCGTAAGGGTTTATCCCAACCAAAAATTAGCTTATTTGCAATATGCCTTTTATAACACGAACGGCGAGGAAATACTGATGAACCAACATAATGACATGAAGTAAGAACAGTATTAAAACAAAAGTGATGCCCCAGAAAACTATTATGAGTTTTTTGGGGCGTTATTTGTTGTGTGGTGCTTAGAAATGCCGATATTTGCAAATGTGTGCAGGGTACTCTGCATTCGTTATTATCATTAAAACAAAATATGGATAACATGCAACCAATACAAAATTATCGGGCTTGTGCAAACAGGTATGATGCAGCAGACATCTTGTACAGGCGATGTGGAAAGAGTGGTGTACTCTTGCCAAAGGTAAGTTTGGGCTTCTGGCATAATTTTGGGGGCGAGGATTCGTATGCTCGTTGCCGTGAAATAGCGCATTATGCTTTTGACCATGGTATTACGCACTTTGACTTGGCAAACAATTATGGCCCACCTCCAGGCAGTGCAGAAGAGACTTTGGGACGCCTTCTGCGTGACGATTTTGCTCCTTATCGTGACGAATTGTTTATTGCAACTAAGGCCGGATATGACATGTGGCCTGGACCATACGGAAATTGGGGGTCGCGCAAATATTTGATGTCAAGTCTTGACCAAAGTTTGAAGCGTATGGGCATTGAATATGTGGACTTGTTCTATAGCCATCGCTATGATCCAAACACACCTTTGGAGGAGACATTGCAAACTATGGTCGATGTGGTTAAGCAAGGTAAGGCTTTGTATCTTGGCATAAGTCGTTGGCCGTTGGAGGCTCTGAAGTTTGCTTGCCAATATTTGAAGGAACGTGATTGCCCGCTCTTGATTTATCAAGGACGCTTAAACTTGATAGATCGTGCACCGCAGGATCAAGGTATATTGGATTACTGCGCAGAACAGGGCATTGGCTTTATTTCGTTTTCGCCTTTGGCACAGGGGCTGCTAACAGACCGTTATATCAATGGCATTCCTGCTGATAGCAGAATGGCTAAGGAACATTTTTTGAAACATTCGGCTCTTACACCAGAATTGTTGGACAACTTAAAGGCATGGAATATGGAAGCGGCTGCCCAGGGGAAGACCTTGGCAGAAGAAGCACTTGCATGGATATTGCGCCAAAAGGGTGTGACAAGTGTGCTCGTTGGTGCAAGTTCGGCAGCACAACTTGAGAAGAATATGCAGTGCGTGTATGATTGTTGATAACACGCAACTCTTTTACAAGTCAAGCAAAATGTCCCAATGGCAGATTGCACAATCTGTTATTGGGGCTAAGTTGGTGTTCTGGTTGCAACTTATTCTGCACGCATCAAGTCGCTGATGATATCATTACTTGTCATAATACCTTTTCGCGTGAGGCAGAGCGTGTTGTTGTTGAGAGACAAGTTTCCGCTGATAATATGTTTTTGCGCAGCTCTTTTCAAGTATTCAAGCCATGCTTTGTCAAACCTCTCTTCCATGGCTTTGAGCGAGAGTCCTTTGCGGGTGCGTAGAGATGTAAATACTTGCTCGTCAAACTGATCGGAGAGCGTGAGGTGCTCGATGGTGTGTGGTGGAAGTCCCGCTGCTGAAATATATTTTCCTAAATTCGGCTCGTTATATTGTCTTTCGTCTGTACCGTTGAATGAGTGCGCTCCAGGTCCGATGCCAAGGTAGGGGGTGTTGTTCCAATATCCAGAATTATGCCTTGATTCAAAGCCAGGTAAGGCAAAGTTCGAAATTTCATAATGTTCAAACCCCTGTGCGTGCGCCTGTTGCATCATGATTTCGTATTCGGCTATAAAAGTGTCTTCGTCGGTTTCGGCAAGTTCGTTAGATTGTATCTTGCGTTGTAGCAAGGTACCTTGTTCAATGCTTAGCGCGTAGGTTGACAAATGCTTGATGGGCAATGAAAAGGCTTTTTGTAAATCTGACGAAAAATCTTGCAACAGTTGAGTGGGCAATCCATAAATCAAGTCAATGCTAATATTGTCAAGCCCGGCTTGTTGCAGGGTGTGTACGGCATCTTGTGCTGTAGCTGCATCATGACGTCGATTGAGCATTTTCAATATCCGGTCATTGAAACTCTGTACGCCCAAACTGACGCGGTTGAAACCAAGGTTGCGCAGATTGTGTGCAAAGTCGGGTGTAACATCGTCGGGGTTAGCTTCGAGCGTGATTTCAGCGTTGGTATCAATATCGTAGTGTTTATTGATACTATCGAGAAGTATCGCAATCTCTTTTATTTGTAATTGTGATGGAGTCCCACCCCCAAAGTATATGCTTTGGATATGCCTGTCAGCCAGGTAGCTCGTGCGATTGGCAAGTTCGGCACAGGCCGCATTGACATATTCGTGTCTGACAGTTGCTGATTGGGTGGTGGAATAGAAATCGCAGTAGATGCAGCGGCTGGTGCAAAATGGCACATGCAGGTATATCATGCTCATGGTGGTAAGTAGCTGTGCAGTTTACTCGTTGTCGCCTTTGAGTGTTGGTAAGTGTATTTTGTAGTGAACAGCCAAGATGCGGGATATGATGACAAATAGGCCGCATATCAGTCCTGAAGCAATGTTGCCCATGCCGATTTTGTAGCAGATGAAGTAGGCTATGCCGCCAATGATGCAAGCCATGGCATAGATCTCTTTTCTGAAGATAAGTGGTACTTCGTTTATAAAAACATCACGGAATACACCCCCTCCGGCACCAGTCATGGTACCCATAATTATGGCTGTCCAAAATGGAAATCCGGCGGCAAGTGTCTTTTCGATGCCAACGACTGCAAAAAGAGCCAGTCCAATCGTGTCGAACAGGAACCAAGTATTCTCTTGCTTAATGAGAAACTTGCGAAATATGATTACCCAAATAAGGGCAAAGCCTGTGCAAATAAGGTAAAAAGAATTTGTCATCCAAAACGGAGGCTGGCTCAGTAAGAGGTCTCGCATGGTGCCTCCGCCAATGGCAGTAGTCAAGCCTACGCAGTATGCGCCCAATAAGTCGAAATGCTTGGCAGAAGCCAAACGAATGCCAGATATTGCAAAGGCAAATGTGCCGATAAAGTCGAGTATTTGAATAAACATGTTTGTGTGATGTCGGTGTAAAGTGGTGGAGTGGAGAAGTATTATTTGTTCCGATAAATAGGTGTGACACAGCCTACCAGTTGCCAATATCTTGTGCCGGTTGGCTTGTGGTATACAAGAATATCATATTCGTTTTCTGTTTGAAAGAAATTGCCCTCGGTTGGTTGTGTATAACCTCTTGCTGAGTCGTTTTTAGCGCAAAGATATATGTAGTTGTAGTAACCGCATTTCATCAAGATGTCAGCCGTGTAAGCCTGTTCAGAGTCGTTGTATTGCATTCGACAGGTTGGGTTAAGGTTGTTACCAGCCCATTGCCCGTACACATAGACTTGTTGGTCTTGAGGTAAGCATGGCATGTCAAGTTTGAAGTGCATCATGACGTAGTCAGCTTCATAATCGGCATCACCATTGCTGTCGTATCTTGTTACGATGAGGCCATTTTTGTCCTCGTCGTAAAGGTAGTTTTTGCGTGGGTAATCGGTCATCATCGTGTAGTGGTAGAATGGATCTATCCATCTAACACTTTCGCCGTGCATTCCAGGATAGCGTGTAGACAGAAATTCGGCCTTGCGGTATTCATTGCCGGCTTCGAATATTAAGCTGTGGCAGTGCTCCCAAAGCAAAGTGTTGTTGTTGATGCCTGTGTATTGTGGCCCAATGACGGCATTATCCCATCGCCGATTTTGCAAGACAATTACTTTGACTTCATTTTCAGCATCGCGTAGAAGTAAGTTGCTGCAGTCAATTTTGAGTGATAATTGTTGGTGAGAATTATTGTGGTCAATGTCGGTATCGGTTGTGCATGTGGGGTAAATGCTGACTTTTCGGTCAACTATGGCAAAGTATGTTTGTATTACCGGCACATTGCTGCCTTCGTCATTTTCGGTGCTGACGGTGATGCGGTAATTGCCCGAAAGCAGTGGCCGCATTTGTGTGTTAGGCAGTGTAAACGAATAATGTGTGTAATTTACAGTTGTGTTTTGACTTGGCTCGTAGTCTTCGATGACAACCTCATTGCTCGTGGCATTGACATACTCATTGTCAAATAAATCTTCAGATACATTGCCGTAAACATCGCAATGCTCCACTTTGTAGGTGTAACGGCGGTACTCGTGTGTCATGTCGTCGAAACTGACCTCCAGAGTTTTACCATCGTTAAGTTTCAATACGGGGAAAGCTTCAATTTGGTTGTCAACAATAAGTCTTACAGTATGTATATTGGGGGCCAAGATTGTTGTACGTCCTGGTTGTGCCCAAATTCGCAGTGTCGAGAGCCAAACAACAGCTATGAGTAAAAGCCCTTTTTTCATGAGGTTTAGGTATGATTAGTAGGTGTCCAGAATTATATTATACAATCGGCAGGCGTCAGTGCAAAGAGAACACCTACTTATATAATCGGCAACGTTTATGACAATGCCCTTGTTATCAGCAAAGCCGTAATATGTATGCAAGGCGTTTCATTAGTCTGCAAAAGTACATTTTTTTGAGCATACGACATTCGTAGACGTTAATTTTTTTGTACCTTCGCGTTACATAAGAATCAGTCGGCCGGCTTGCCGTGTGCATTCGTTTTTTGAGATGCAGGAGGAAAGTCCGGGCAACGTAGAGCATTCTGCTTCTTAATTGGAAGTCGTCCGTGAGGGTGAACCAGTGCAGAAGAAAATAACCGCCCGCTGTCGCTATAACAGTAGGGTAAGGGTGAGAAGGCGGGGTAAGAGCCCACCAGGCACATGGTGACATGTGTGCTGTGCACGTCAGAAGTTGAAAGTTCATGTATACCAGCGTAAGAGGGCTGCTCGTCCGAGCATTTAACGCCTAAACAGTATTAAATGCGCGTTGGAGGGTAGAACGATAGAGCACTTTGGCAACAAAGTGCGCGGATAAATGGCAGGCGCTGTGCATCTTTTTAGGGTGCATGGGCACAGAACCCGGCTTATAGGCCGTCTGATTCTTTTTGTTTTTATACAAGAACACGTTTCCCTATTCTGCAAAGAATAAGGCTTTGAAAGCAATATATAAATATGTAGTTAGTAGTGCAGCAATCAATAAATGTGATTGGTGCAAAGTGTAATTGCTTGTCGTAAAATATGGCTTTTCTGTATTAAGGAGTGCATATTGCGCTTTCCGTTGCGTTTGTGCCACTTTCATAGACCAAAACACAAAGAGTTTGTATATGCAGACTCCAACAATGCCACCCCACACGAGTCCTGTAAACAAATCGCCGGCATAGTGCACTCCAAGATAAATGCGTGTCCAACAGTTGAGCAAAACCCAACTGCCGAGCCAGTAACTGAGCGTTTTGCGGCGCATTAGCAACGTGACAAAGGTGGCAACAGCCATAGTGTTGGCTGCATGACTTGAAAAGAAACCATAGTTACCCCCTCGATAACCTCGAACAATATCAACCATATACATGATGTAGGGGTCGTGCGTTGGACGCCAGCGCGCTACTAAGGGCTTGAATACGCTCGATGCCACTTGGTCGGCCAATGCGATGCAAAGGCTGATGCAGATGATTATGCGCAGAATGCCCCTTAAATCATTTGCCTGAATAACGACATATAGCAGCACAATGGCAAGTGGCAACCATGTGGTTGTTTGTGTTGCGGTCCATGCAATGCCGTCCAGGTAGAGCGAAGAACTGCCGTTTAGTAGCAAGGTTATAGCTTGGTCCATGAGTGGCTTATTGTAGTGGGAGTTTTTTTAGTAAAGCTGCCAAAGTTTGACAGACGGGTTGATGGGGGAAGTGCATAAATCATTTGCATTTGGCAGGGTGATATCCGATTGTAGGTATACAACCATGCCATCTTGCAATTCGGCCTCAATCCAATTATTGCCTGTGCGTCCGTTTACACCAATAATGGTCCCCTCGTGCAAGGTGCGCGTTTTGGCCGAAGTGACAGTGGGTGATGCGTATGTTTGTATTTCTTGAACAACAACAGCTTGAGTGCCAGGGTATATGAAGTGCTGCTCAATGTATGCAAAAGCGTATGCAGATAGTGTGAATATGCCAAAGATAATACTGAAAGCGAAACTTGCTTTGCTTATGTTTATGCTTTTACCCATTTTGCAAGTCAAAGCAGATGCCACGCACAGAACCAACATGATGAGCGCCACAACACCCCATGTATCACTGCTTGCAGTGCAGACTGCCTTTTTGAAAAAGGTGGTAAAAAATAGCCCAGTTGATGCGTTCAGGTTATCTTGCGTTTTAGTCTGTGAAAGTTGCAGATTGAATTGGGCGTCATCGTCTGCAGGATTTATTCTGAGAGCCTGCTGATAACACCAAATGGCTTGTCCTATATTCTTAAGTCTGTAGTGGCAGTTACCCAAATTGTAGTATGTGGCCTCCAACTCCTTTGCGTTGTGGTTAGCTTGGCCTTTTTGTGGCAAGAGTTTGGCATAGCTTTTAGCAGCTTGCACATAATCCTTTTGTTGGTAAGCTTGTTCAGCCTTGTCATTGGCTGTTTGTGCCGTTACATTCGTGGCAACCAGCATGACAAGTAATGATATGATGAAATTTCGCATCGAATTATTACGTATAGGTGAGAGTAAAAATAATGTTTATGCCTTATTCTTCAAGGCATCATCAATCAACTTAATAACATCTTTGGCTTTGGTTAAAGTCTGAACTTTGTTAGCATCATTATTGGGGGCAAATTCAGCATATTGACAATAATCAGTAACTTCAAACAAGTTGTTGATGACCGTATCATCTATGTGCTTGTCTTGTAATAAATGCCGTATGCTGTCTTTGTTCATGTCAGACTTTTGCAGACCGAAGTAAGTTGCCAAATAGTTGTCGATAGCTTGGCTTATTGTGCTATAATATTTGCCATTCTCTTGTCCTTTAGCTGTGGAATCCGCCAGTCGGAGTGTGCGCATGGCATTCTTGTATGCACGGCTGTTGTTATGCAGGGAAGTGTCATGTTGCTTTCTGTTCCAAATACTAACAAGTATCCATAAGACTATGGAGATGACAATGAGCAAAATGTTAAGCACAACATAGCTTGTGCTGCCCCAGGTCAATATAGAGCTATGTTCTGTAGGCTTGCAATTTCGAATATCACTCTTGAGCAGAGCTAACTGCTTGTCAACGTCGGCATTTGATTGTGAACCTTTGGATATGTGCAGTTTTACTGGGTTTGTACGTATGGTGCGGTAACTACCAGTGGCAGAATCGAAAAATACAAAGTCAGTAGCGGGTATCGTATAATCGCCCACGTTTCGTGGTACAAAGGTGTAATCAAAGGTCAACTGTCCATGCAGCCCGTCGGTGCTGACTTTTGTGTTGTCTGTCGTTTTGGCATCAAAGGTGTCAAAGTCTTTAGGGAAGTTAACCGTAGGGGCCGTAATGAGTTTAAGATTGCCTAATCCGCTAAGCGTGATGCGGTAAGTGGCCACATCATTTGTTTTGATATGACTGTTGAGTAATTCTCCTTGTATATTAAATTTGCCCACAGCTCCCGAAAAGTTTGTAGGGCGTGGCATGGGCAGTGACGAAACTTGTATTTTCAGTGGTGCCACACTGCGGCGTACTTGCACCCCAATAGTACCTCCGCCATTGAAAAAAGCATCAGCCAAATCCATTGTATGGTCTTGTTGCACTACAGCGCAATCAAAGGTTATGCTCGGAATGGTAATGCTGCCGCTATGCTGTGGAAAAATTAAGTATTGTAGAATTGTTCCGGTACGATATGCCGCGCCGTTCCGGTGTTCAAGAGTAGTCTGGATTTGGTTGCCAGGCAAAGGTAACTCTTGTGAAATGAGACCTTTGAAATCGGGCTTTTGAACCAAACTCGTATTCGACAATCCCACCCCCACACGGGCGTGTATGCGGTAGGTCAATAAGATGGCCTCTTGTTCATATACTTTAGTACGGCTGGGAGTTACATCTATAAAAAGGTCGCGTTGCGTAACCTCGCTGCCAGCCTGTTGCAACTGTTCATAGCCTGTATTGTTTTGTGATGCACTGCTGTGACTGCCTGTGCCGTTATTACTGCCAGATTGTGCGTGCAGACTGATAGGACGGCTGTGCAAAGTGCGGCCTTTAACTTGCACTGAGGCTGCGCCAATAGTTATTTGACCACTTTTGCGTGCAGACAGTATGTATGTGTAGGTCGTACTTTCGTTGTGTGATGCTCTGCCGTTAACTATTTGATAGTTACTTGATGTAAATGTGCTTGGGCCACTCAACACCTCAAAAGCCGAGAGCGAGGGTGGGGTAAAGCCTTTGACATCGCTGCTCGTTACTGTAAAGGTCAGGCGATAGTAGCCGCCCACATCCTCAATGTTGGCTTTGAATGATTGTGCACAAGCATTGATGCAGGCAAAAAGTGCTATGAATAATGTGGCAAGGTGCGAAAGAAGCATATGTCCTTTGCCCTTTATATTGTATATGTCAGAAATGTTAGTAGAGATATATGGCATGTGTTCAATAAAATCTTGTTTCCCTTTCGTGCAAGGCTATGTGTCGTATCACCAATTCTTGTCCTTGCTGCGTTGCCTGGGTTGGTGCTGTTTGAGCTTTTCAAGCGCTCTACGCTCTGCTTGCCTTGCCAAATTCAGATATTGCTCAGTTTGCTGCTTGTTGCTGTTGTTCTTTTGTCTTGTGAACCTTTGGATATGTGCAGTTTTACTGGGTTTGTACGTATGGTGCGGTAA
>ERZ1023666.63-NODE-63-length-50608-cov-145.308884_pt1 | contig 50608 bp, 42 predicted proteins | sample MGYA00380341_ERZ1023666 | MGnify/ENA primary metagenome ERZ1023666 (study PRJEB33179, sample SAMN07448983) | human gut metagenome | biome: Human-gut; feature: Human associated habitat; material: Faeces | host: Homo sapiens | place: India: Bhopal | collected...
CACTTCGGAATGATGGGGTAAAATGTTTAGCAAATTTCACCCTTTCTTCTTAGAAAAGGGCAACAACAGCCGAAATAAGTGCAAATCTGCCATTTACAGAAATCGTCCGAGGCAGATTTGCTAAACATTTGTGTTAAATTTGGGGGATGGATTACAGAAAATGATAAAATTTGACAAGTAATCCAACTAATTTTCGTATTTTTGCAACTAGATTACTCTCTTCTAAGAAGAAAGCGCAAAGGATGTAAAATAAAGTTACATATAGAGGCTGTATGGCTAATACTCATTATATACGATTAAGATTATGCACAACATTAACAAATGGACTAGGCTTCCACAACCATCATGTATGGTTGCAGCTGAGGACATAAAGTAGAACGAGAATATGACGCAGGATTGCTTGAATTCACCTTCTACAGCCGACGTAAGCAAGCGCTTACCAAAGGGCATCCACGTTATCGGGGCTGAAAAACTTTCGGATCCGAGTGTAGAAGGAATATCCCGACGTAAACGGATAAGAAAGAAAGAAGACCCTTCTACCGACCCCACTTCATGGAGTTATATTTTTATTCTTCACATGGCAGCTAAAGGGCTGGAAAAATGGTTGGAAGAGTTTAATGCTGACGAGAAAAATACCAAACAACCTTACTTCATTCATAAAACCCTTCGTTATTCCTACAAGGATGAAGAAAAGCAACAAGGAGTGAAAAAGACTTTGGAGCAATCTGTCAGCGGACTTGTCTTCTTGCAAGGTACCGTGAATGACCTACAAGAATTTCTTGCAGAGCATTTTCCCCAATTTCACTTAGTCAACGACCGCAGTTTAGGACGACCTGCATCCATCAAGGACTCCATCATGCAGCCCTTTATGAATGTGATGAAGACACATCCGGAGCAGGTGACATTCCTTCGTGATGCTTTTGAGAAGTTTGCCAAAGACCACGTGAAGTTGCGTGTTCTTTCTGGACCATTCAAAGACTATGAAGGCTACATTGTCCGCATAGACCGTGACCGCCAGCTTGTCTTCGACTTCGGTGGAATAGCTGTAGCTATCCGTGGCGTGCATAAGGAAGACTTCGAAGTTGTAGAGGAGTAGTTGAACAAAAATACATTTTTTGTTATGACCGATTTTGCAGTTTTTGCGCAACAGATCATCGACGAACTAACGAAAGAAGGAAGAAAGCACACTGCAGACACTCGCAAGCATTCAGCCAATCGTATATTGATGTTTATGGGTGACAACCCCACATCAATGGACAAATGGGACGAACTGTTTGTCCAGGACTATGAGGCATGGATGAAGGCGCAAGGATTGACTGCATCTACCACTGCTTATTACCTGTCGCAACTATGCACATTCTATAAGCAAGCTGTAAAAAGTGGAATTATTCAGGAACGAGACATCTTTCGGTTGGTCAACAAGAGACCGCCACAACCAAAGCGCACCTCACAACAGTTCCAGTCAATAGCAGAGTTGCATTATTTGCGAACACTCGACCTTCACAAATCGCAAGCATTCGCCCGAGACATGTTCTTGTTCTCCCTATATACAAGAGGCATGAAATTTGTGGATATAGCCTATCTGAAGAAATCCGACGTTAAAGACGGGATGCTGACCTATATTTCCCATGCGTCTGACAACAATCCTGCTGTCACGATCAAATGGGATAAGGCCATGCAACAAATAGCCAACAGATATTCCACGGACACTGAATATATGTTCCCTATCATCACCAAAGAAGGAAACGCAGACATCATAGACCAAATAACGCAAAGTCGCCATAATGTGATGTACAACTTGCGTTCTATTGGCAAGCAATATAAATTCAGCATCTCCCCCACTATCGCCATGACCAAGGACTTGTGGCGCAAGATTATGGATGAGGTGAGCGTGAGTGAGGTGATATAGACAAAATATAAGGATAATGAAGTATCTAAAATATTTTCTGCTCATTATTTTGCAATTTGCCATAGTAGAATTGGTGATATGGGTTCACACCAATGGAATATGGCACATAGAAGAACTTGCGCCAAGTGATGCAATATCTCTTTGGGGTACAGTTACAACTATTGTGTTCTTGGTTTTCTCTGTCCTTGCCCTTTGGAATATAGACCAAAAGATACAGGAGCTCAATGAAATTAAACGAAGTATCGGCGAGAAATTCAATAATATAGAGACCACAAATCGTGAAGTGATGCTAGAGGCAGACAAGGCACAACGAGAAATTGTCAAGAAAGCAGAAGAACAAATAAAACGTATCTTGGACAAAAGTACATATAGGCAAAACTTCTATGATACGCTCACAAGAATTGCCAATATTCCAGATTTTGGAAGACAAGTTCAAGAATACACCCATTTTCTGAGAACCAGTGGCGATGTGGAAGGAGTGAATTATGCCTATGTGTATATTTGTCGTGGAGATGCATACCTTATGCTTTCAAGAAAGACAAAGCCCTATCAGATTATGAGACTGCAGCAAAGTTAGACACTAAGACCGTTGCCCCATTCTTTGCTTTAGGACACTATTATGTCACCCAAAAAGACTTCAAGAAAAGCATTGAAATTTATGAAAAGGGATTGAAAATAGACCCACAAGATGACAATTTACTTATGAACATAGCCAATTCCTATTCAGCAATGGGCGAATATGCCAAGGCTGATGAATATTATGACAAGGCATTGACATTCAATCCTGACTTGGCTATGGCTTACTATAATAAAGCAAAACTTGCCATTGAAAAGAAAGATGATTTGTGGAAAGAGAAGAGTATGACATATCTTAATCATTGCATTAAGATTATGCCTTACTTTTATGAATCAAACATAAACAAGGCTTCATTACTCCGTGAAGATAGCAAAAACGAAGAAGCAGCTGAGGTATTGACAAAAGTTATTGAAGCAACATTCCGACCAGATTTCATTATGGCTGTACTCCAACGAGGAATTGCCTATCGACTTGAAGGCCAAATGCCACAAGCATTAAATGATTTCAACACGGTACTTCTTTATCAGCCACACAATGTGCAAAATCTTTCAAACTTAGCCCAAACCTATTACGCAATGAGATTTTTCAATGAGGCGAGTCATTTTGCGGCATTAGGGCTAAAAGAGGCTGAGATACAAAATAGGCACGATTGTGATGTAGAGTTTAGTGAGGTTATAAATCGCATCAATGCTATGTCACGAACGTTTGTTCATCTAAATGAAAATGAACAAAAGGATTAATAAAGGCCCGAACCTTATGCCGGTATGTATTGCCAGCAGTTTGATAGTTCAAGAATATTGCATATTCCTTTGAATTTGCAGCAAAGTTAATAAGAATATAAAACAATGAATATAATCAAAACCGATATAGATGGCGTACTCATTATAGAGCCACGCCTCTTCCGTGATGCTCGCGGCTACTTCTTCGAGAGTTTCAGCGAGCGAGAGTTTGAAGAGAAGGTTACCCCAATCTTAGGTCACAGTGTTCATTTCTGCCAAGACAACGAGTCAATGAGCAGCTATGGCGTGATGCGAGGCCTGCACTTTCAGCGCCCACCATATCCCCAAAGCAAATTGGTACGCTGCGTAAAAGGTAGAGTGCTTGATGTAGCAGTAGATATTCGTAAGGGTTCACCAACCTATGGCAAGCATGTGGCTGTAGAACTGACAGAAGACAATCATCGCCAGTTCTTCATCCCTAAGGGCTTTGCCCATGGCTTCGCTGTTCTCTCAGAGACAGCAGTCTTCCAGTACAAATGTGATAACTTCTATCATCCAGAAACAGATGGTGGCATCAGCATCCTCGATAATACCCTCGGTATTGATTGGAAAATACCAACAGAGCATGCTAATCTATCAGAGAAAGATACAAAGCATGCCATGCTGAAAGACTTCGATTCACCTTTCGATATCAATGTAGATTTATACAAATAGAGTCTTATGGCAGATAAAGAAGTTTTAGAGCGAATCCTCTCGATGCTCCCAGAGGAGTTTCAAGACATTTACGACGATACGATACCAGAGGCAAAGGAGATTCGCAAGAAGATGGGGAAAAATGTTTCTTCCGTAAAGTCCTATTCCTGTGCTATGCCGATGTTTGAAGATATTCGTAAGCTCAATTACAAAGGGCAAGCCAAGGTCTGTAAGACCTTTCACCAATATTTGAAGAAGCATCCCAATGTGGTATCCTTCTTTCTCGATCGTTTCGAGGAAACCTATTCCCGAATCAATATGAAAGATCTTGAAGGATCCATTGAATGGATAGGCTATACCGTTAATGATATGGATAATACCATTTCGGAAATAGACTACAATGACCCCATGACTTTCTTTGATATAGAGAAGGTAATGGGGAAGGTAATCAGTAAAGAGCTTAAGTGCAATTCTCTTAAATAAGAATAGCGCCTGTTCCATCATGGGACATATGGGTAATGATGGCAAGGTAACTACTTGTAATATAGTTGTTACTCTGTATTGAAGATATACTTATAATAAAATAGATGAATTATGAATGTATATAAAGAATTGTCAGTATTATTTTCTTCTGAATGCGAAGCATTGGAGGAAATGTATAAGATAGGTCGTAAATGTTCAAATGGAGTCTTTGAATATGACGAAGAGTTGGAGAAACAGTATATGCATGATGATAAAGTCATACGTATTATTGCGAGAATTCCAACTTTACCAGACGCATTAGTAATATTGTATGCAAATGACGACCAGATTAAGATAAGTAACATTATTCCTTATAATAATTCTGTAGATACAATAGTGCGAGAAGTTTATAACAAGATAGTTGATGCATTCTATGCTCAAATTATAAAGCCAATGTACGAAGGAGTAAAGGATATCGTCAAAACAGATGATGTGGTGAAGATGGAAAGTTTAATTCCGAAGTCATTTGAGTATTTAGATAAATGGGCTCATTGCCCAGGTGCTCCAAATACCCCATTTAACCATCAAAACGATTTGGATATGTGGTTTGTTTTCTTGTGTGAACTTAGAAGCAATCATGAGACATTAAGTAGTGGAGATTTGGAACAATGGCTGACAGATGATCTCCATTGGGAGAATGATGTTGTAACTGATACTATTATTCGTTACGAAACAGAAATCTCCCTATTGAATTTTTATGATTCTTATCACAAATAACATTGTTGTTGTGTGTGAGAATATGTGATGTTTAGAGTATTTGTACAATATGAACTATTCTGAAGCATTAGAATTTAAAAAGCTAAATGGCAATCTTATAGGCACAACTACTGATAGAGGTTTAAAGATAGGAAAACTGATTATTGTTCCCGAAAATGAGGATGACAGAAATAAGTTTTTCTCAACGTACCTTCGTAGTAATGATGAGAATGTTGCCATTTTGCCTTTTGTCAATTGGCCTGTGGAAGTATGGGCTATTGATATTGAGTATTTGAATAGAAATAATGTGTTGTTTTATAAGAAACTTACTTGATTATGCATTATTTAATAGAGTTATATCATAAGATTTTTAATAAGCATAATCTCCAAGATGTTTTTACTCCTGGAACCATAGCTAAGGTTAATTATTTAAGGCGCAAGGAGTTGGAGAAACGTATATCAACAAGTCTTGACACTCCTGGTGTACAAATTATTCTTTATGGGCATTCTGGCAGTGGTAAAACGACGGTTATAAGAAAACTGCTCGATGAGAAAAATTATAAGTTTGTTAGGACTCAATGTACCACAGACAAGTCTTTGAATGATATTATATTGGATGCATTTTCTCAGTTAGATCGTTATTGTGTAAGTGAGCAGACTATTAAAAGTGGGCAAAAGATAGGTTCTGCCCTTAAAAGTGAGATAGAATCTATAAAGGCTGAGATATCATGTGTTACAGAAAACTCTTCTGAGCAAAGGCTGACACGGTTATTACCTCCACGGTTAACGCCTCAAAAATTAGCTGAAATTTTCAGAGAAACAGGACAGATATGGATGATAGAAGATTTTCATAAGTTGGGTGATGAAGAAAAACAGAAACTGGCCGATGTGATGAAAATTTTTGTTGATGAGGCTAATGATATGGATGATATATTACAACCTAGTAAAATTATTTGCCTTGGTGCTGTAAATACCCCACGAGAACTGATTACTTTAGATCCCAATTTAAGTTCACGTGTAGATCAGATTAAGGTGCCGCTACTAAAAGATGAGGAAATTAAAGAGATTATCGAGCAAGGGTGTCATTTGTTAAATGTAGTGATGTCTGACAAGCTAGTTCAGAATTTAGTTTCTTATTCCAACAACATCGGTTCCTTGGCACATTTTATGTGTTTGGATATATGTAATGACTTGGATGTAAAGAAAACGACTTTTAAACGTGTCTTGGTTCAAGATAATTCTTTTGAAGTTGCAATAAAAGGTTATCTCAATAGAAACTCAGATACTTTGCAAAAATCCTATGATTTGATAACGGCTAAGAATAAAGCAGCATGGTATGTTTTGAAAACATTAAATATGTATAACAAAGATTCTATATCTTATTCCACTCTTATCAATCGTATAAATCCAAAGCATATTCAACTTACGGAAGATGATATACAACAGGCCTTAGCAGAATTACAAAGCCAACCTTATTATATTATTAGGTATGATGAAGATAGAGATTCTTATTCTTTCTCTACACCCTTTTGGAGTGCGTTTATCCGCATTCAATTAGAGTCAGAACAGGCTGAAAGAAATAAAAAGAAAAAAAAGAATAATAAACATGCCCTAATAATAGATCAAGATAGTTTTGAAGCAATGACATTCCGGAATTTCTTGGATTTGTATGAAGAGCAATTCAAATTATTAATGCTAGCTAAAAATAAATAAATGTCAGTTCTATGGCAAACGAGAAATACATTTGCATTGTTAATGAGCAAATCCTTGACATGCTAGTAGATAACATGTTATCAGAGCTGGAGGCTCGCAATACAACTCCATGTATTGCTTACGCCTGCAGGAAAATCCTGAAGAAGCATCATGATGCCAACATCGTGGTGATACCATCAGACGCCTTGGTCATTAACACCTCGGAGTATCAGCTCCTGCTCAGCAAGACATTAAGCTATACTTCCGGCAAGAACACCTCGTTACTATCGGTGTTAAGCCAAGCCGCCATGAAACAGGGTATGGCTATATCGATGCAGCGTAGGCACGGACAACGATTGTATCAAAATCAGCGTCTTTCATGTTGTCGTTAAAGCAAGACAGTAGTTCAAGGCTTGGATAACTATAGCATAGCTAGAAGAATGGGCAACAGCTTGTTTTGTTCTTTGAAAGAGGAACAGAGAATTAAAGAATTTGAATAATTAAACTTTAGAATTATGGCAAGTTATGATGTATTGCATGTTACGTGTCCTGTTTGTAACACTGATTTGTTGGTAAATATTTCGTACGGGGTTTATCCTGCAAGAAGTATCGAAACTGCGGATTGCCCTGTTTGTGGAAATGAAGTGCTTCGTAAGAATATCACTGGCGATATTATAACTAAAGTAGAAAGTTTAGCCAATACCAAGGACCAGTATAAGCTTCAATTTAAGCAAAGAAATGAATCATGAAAGGAATCGTATTAGCAGGTGGTAGCGGTACACGCTTGTACCCCATCACAAAAGGTATAAGTAAGCAGCTGATACCAATCTTTGATAAACCGATGATATATTATCCTATCTCGGTTTTGATGTTGGCCGGTATCCGTGAGATACTCATTATTTCAACTCCATTTGACTTGCCTGGTTTCAAGCGCCTCTTAGGTGATGGTAGCCAGTTCGGAGTGAAGTTCGAATATGCAGAGCAACCGTCGCCAGATGGGTTGGCGCAAGCATTCATTATCGGTGAGAAGTTTATTGGTAATGATTCTGCTTGTCTTGTATTGGGTGACAACATCTTCTATGGTGCTGGATTGAACCAGATTTTGGCAAAAGCTGTAGTTGATGTTGAGCAGAATAACAAGGCAACTGTCTTTGGTTACCAAGTAAGCGATCCAGAGCGATATGGCGTAGCAGAGTTTGATGAGCAGGGCAATTGCTTAAGCATTGAAGAGAAGCCTGAACATCCAAAGAGCAACTATGCTGTAGTAGGCTTGTACTTCTATCCTAATAAGGTAGTAGAAGTGGCTAAGCACATCAAGCCTTCCGCTCGTGGCGAGTTGGAAATCACAACGGTGAACCAGGAGTTCCTGAAGGATAAGGAACTGAAGGTACAGACCATGGCAAGAGGATTTGCCTGGCTTGATACCGGAACCCATGATTCCCTTTCTGAGGCATCCACCTTTATCGAAGTTTTGGAGAAGCGCCAGGGTTTGAAGGTAGCTTGCTTGGAAGGAATCGCATACCGTCAAGGTTGGATTACAGCAGAACAATTGAGAGAGAATGCCCTGCCAATGTTGAAGAATGACTATGGCAAGTATCTCCTTTCAATACTTGAAGAGAAAAATAATACATTAAAAAAGAATTTAGAATATTAAAAACGATGAATATAGTAAAAACAGAAATAGATGGCGTCCTCATTATAGAGCCACGCCTCTTCCGTGACGCTCGAGGATATTTCTTCGAGAGCTTCAGCGAGCGAGAGTTTGAAGAAAAGGTTGCCCCAATCCTGGGACACAGTGTTCACTTCTGCCAAGACAACGAGTCTATGAGCAGCTATGGCGTGATGCGAGGCCTGCACTTCCAGCGCCCACCTTATACCCAGAGCAAGTTGGTTCGCTGCGTAAAAGGTAGAGTGCTCGATGTGGCAGTGGATATTCGTAAAGGCTCCCCTACTTATGGCAAGCATGTGGCAGTAGAATTGACAGAAGATAATCATCACCAGTTCTTCATCCCTAAGGGCTTTGCCCATGGTTTTGCTGTTCTCTCAGAAACAGCTGTCTTCCAATATAAGTGCGATGAGTTCTATCATCCAGAGGCTGATGGTGGTATCAGCATCCTCGATGACACTCTTGGTATTGATTGGAAAATTCCAACAGAGCATGCTAATCTCTCGGAAAAAGATACAAAGCATGCGATGTTGAAAGATTTCGATAGTCCATTCGATATCAACATGGATTTATACCAATAATACGTAGCCTCTGCACCTTGCTACACAAGATGAACATGACAATGCCAAGGTAGGCAAGGATATCCGATTCTATGAATGCAAGAACTGCGTAGTTCATGCAACTGATGAAAGCAAGGTGGTAATTCAAGGCTTGGATGGCTATATCGTTGCCGAGAAGAATGGACAGCTGCTTGTTTGCTCTTTGAAAGAGGAACACAGAATTAAGAAATTTGGAAAGTAATTTATGTCAAATCAAACATCAGATAATAACAAACGAATAGCGAAGAATACCTTACTTCTTTACTTCCGGATGCTCTTTATGATGGTGGTATCGTTATATACGAGCCGAGTCATATTAAATGCGTTGGGAGTGGAAGACTTTGGTATATATAATGTAGTAGGTGGTGTCGTGGCAATGTTCTCTGTCATATCAGGGTCGTTGTCTGCAGCCATAAGTCGATTTATCACATACGAGTTAGGAAAAGGTGATCAGAGTAAGCTCAATAAGATATTCTCGGCATCCGTGACAATACAGCTTTTGTTGTCATTAATCATAGTGGTATTAATAGAGTCTGTTGGCGTTTGGTTCTTGAATGCCAAGATGACTATACCTGCGGATAGAATGGCGGCGGCTAACTGGGTATTGCAGTTCTCCATCGTTACATTTGTCATCAATTTGATAAGTGTTCCGTATAATGCGGCAATCATTGCACATGAAAAAATGTCGGCATTTGCCTATATCAGCATCTTGGAGGCTGTTGGCAAGTTAGCTATTGCATTCTTAATTATGTGGTCGCCAATAGACAAGCTTATATATTATGCCATATTGATGTGTGCAGTGGCGATAATTGTTCGATTTACATACGGACATTATTGCAAGAAACATTTCGTGGAGTGTATTTATCATTTCCATTGGGATAAAGATATACTGAAACAAATATTTGGTTTTGCTGGTTGGAATTTTATTGGAGCATCTTCTACGATATTGAGAGACCAAGGAGGCAATATAATTCTTAATATGTTTTTCGGTCCTTCCGTTAATGCTGCTCGTGGCATTGCAAATCAAGTGAATGGCGCGATAACAGGATTTGTGCAAAACTTCATGACTGCATTGAATCCTCAAATAACAAAATCGTATGCCTCAGGAAATTATGAATATATGATGACTTTGGTTTTTCAAGGGGCACGTCTTTCGTTCTATATGCTTCTTTTGCTTTCATTACCAGTCTTAGTCAACACACATTATATATTAGTAATATGGTTAAAATTAGTTCCAGACCATGCGGTGTTGTTCGTACAGCTAATATTAATATTTGCGATGTGTGAATCAATATCAAATCCTTTGATAACAGCAATGTTGGCTACAGGTAGGATACGAAACTATCAAATAGTAGTAGGAGGAATGCAATTGTTGAATTTGCCTATATCATATTGGTGTCTTCAATGCGGATGTATGCCTGAAAGTATATTGATTGTTGCTATTTGCATTTCATTGGGGTGCTTGACAGCAAGATTGATTCTGCTTAGAAATATGATAAACTTGTCAATTGCTCTTTATGTTAAGAAAGTTATTCTGAACATTTTAGTAGTAGCAGCTATTTCTGTTATCATTCCATATACTCTTACTAAGTATATGTCTGAGTCATTTGTGACTTTTTTCGTAATTTCACTTATAACAATCTTCTGTACAATTATAGCCGAATATTGTATAGGATGCAGTTCTGAAGAGCGTCTTTTCATAAAGGACAAAATAAGTAAGATGACAAAACGATTTGTATAAATAACATTTAAATATAAATGCATAAGATTAAGTTATTCTTTTGGAATAAAGCAAATTTTGGAGATGCTTTAAGTCCTTATATTATCAGCAAACTGACTGATAATGAAATCAAGTTTAAAAAGCCATACAAAGGTTTTGTTGATTTAATCAGACAGATATGGACTTGTATAAAACTAAAAAAACTTCATGAAATCAAGCATTTGACATTGCCTTTTGAACATGTAATATTTTCAATAGGCTCTATATTGTCAAATAGCTATCATAATTCCATTGTTTGGGGAAGTGGTTTTATGAATAAAGATGAAAAATTCGTAGGTGGAAAAATCTTAGCTTTGCGTGGCAAATATTCAAATGAGAAGCTTAAAGATATGGGATTTGAAGGATGTGATATTTTTGGAGATCCAGCTTTGCTTTCACCGATTGTATTTTCTAAGAAAGTTGAAAAGACAAATAAAATAGGCATTATTCCACATTGGAAGGATACAGAGTTCTTTCTAACGAACTATTCTAAAATGTACAAGATTATAGACCTAAGAACAACAGATATTGAGTCTGTAATCTGCGAGATTCTATCATGTAAATATATATTATCGACATCTTTACATGGGATAATTGTTTCACACGCATACGGAATCCCTGCATTATGGATGGAAAAGGGATATATTGATACTGATGGCTTCAAATTTAATGATTACTTCAGTTCCGTAGGAATAAGTCCTTATACAGCATTTAAAAACTATGATGAAATCTTATCAGAGGATTTTAACATCGAAAAATTCTTTGAGTTAAACAAAGAATGTGCATTACCCAATGTGTCAATTAGGGACATTCAAAAATCATTGTTAAGTGTTGCACCATTTAAAATTAAAGAAAAATATAAGTTATGTTGATATTATTTCTAAAACGCATCAAGCGAAAACTTTCTAAAGCATACCATCGTTTCAAGATGGCACATGGGCATCTCAACGTCGTGCATCTTGGTGTTGGAAGTTATAAAAAGTATTCGGGGGGGGCAAATAATACAGTTGTCATTAATAAAAATTGCGTGATAGACAACCCTCTTTTTCACATTGTGGGAAACAATAACAAAATAACATTTGAAGAGAATTGTCATGTCGGACCCAATTGTAGCTTTTGGTTGGAAGGAAACAATGTCCAAATTACCATAGGCAAGCGCACTACATTCACCAATACAGTTCACGTAAATGCCCAAGAGGACAACACGAGCATAGAGATAGGAGAAGATTGTATGTTTTCCAATCATATCATCATCCGAACCAGTGATTCACACGCCATATATTCCAACGAGACCAATAAGCGTATAAATCCTGCGAAACCTATAAGGATAGGCAATCATGTATGGATTGCGCCAGGCTCGGAGGTAATGAAAGGTGTTGTAGTAGGTGATGGATGTATTATCGGTTCGCAAACGATGGTTACAAAAGACGTTCCAGCAAACAGTCTGGTAGTTGGAAGACCTGCCAGAGTGGTAAAGGAGAATATCCGATGGACAAGAGAGGACGTGATATTTCATAAATTTTAAAATCAATGGAACCATACATTATCATATTTATCATCAACTTATTACTTTCTTATATAGCCAACAGGTGTTATGATAAGAATCAAAAAGCCATGTCAATATTATGCCTAATGATATTGATAGCGACAAATGTAGTATTCTCAGGATTCAGAGATTTTGGCATAGGAAGAGATACGAACATTTATATAGATCGTTTCTTCAGTAGTGCCCAGTCCCTTAAAGGAATAAAAGATTTTATGGCGTTTGAAGAAGATAAGGGCTATCTTGTGTTAGCTTATATCTCAACCTTATTCTCAAATGAATCACAGTCATTGTTGGTTGTGACATCCTTATTCATACAGGCTCTGCTTTATATGGCAATATGGCAGTATAAGAAAACCAACAATATAAGTATCTTTATTACCACAGGAATTTTCTGCATCATGTACTATTGTCATACATTGAATCTGATGCGACAATTTTGTGCCATTGTATTGTTGGCCTATGCCTTTTCATTATATATCCAAGGCAAACGGGAGGCGTACATCGTACTACAGATTTTAGCTTATTTCTTCCACAGTAGTTCCGTGCTTTTTGTCTTCGTCCCTGCTCTATGGGAAATGTCAAAGATAGAAAACAACAAAAAGAAATACATCTACTATGTGATCTTTACAATAGCTCTGTTTGTCTTTATTTCCGGCTATTATTACTTTCTTTCATTGTTCGGAAACATCGGAATTATTTCAGACGTATATTCTGACAGATATAATGCAAGCGGTGATTTCATTGCAGAAGGTAGTCAGACACGACTCGGAATACAAAGATTGGTGAGATATTGCTATCCTGTCGCTTTTGCTTTTTACGCTATATACAAAAAAGTGATGGACAACAAGCAATTGTACTTTGTCCTTGCTTTGACAACAGCATCATCACTCTTGCAGTCTTTAAGCCTTCAGGTGCTTTTTATGGACAGATTGGCATTCTATTTCGGATTTGTGGCATTCATATTCACAGCCAAGATATTCATGTCCCGCAGATTAAGTACTGCCATTAAAGCCATTGTCATATTCTTATATGTGTGGGATTGGTATAACCTTTACATACTTGGCGGAGGTGGTGATATTATACCGTATAAGTCAAAAATATTGGGCATCATGTAATTATGGAAAATATATATTTTAGCATTATAATACCAGCATACAATGCAGAGGAGTATTTATACGAATGTATAGATTCTCTAAAAAATCAAACCTATAAGAATTTTGAAGTTGTTGTCGTAGATGATGGCTCTAAAGACAATACACCAGCTATGTGCGAAAGTCTTTCTGTGAAGTATAAAGAGTTAAGAATAACGGCAGTACACCAGGCAAACCAACGTCAGATAGCAGCCAGAATGAATGGAATAGACCATTCTGTGGGAAAATACATCATGTTTTTGGATGCGGATGACAAACTTGCAGAAAACACGTTGGATGTGATACACAAGGCTATTGCTAAATATGATACAGACATTGTCATCTATGATGGTTTGAGATTCAGTGGCGATGCCATGCAACCTTATGGAACACATTATAGCGAAGATATACTGTTGCTTAAAGAAAATGCCTATACAAAATTCAAAGAAGACGTAATAAGTTCCACAAGATTCAACCCAGTATGGAACAAGGCTTTTAAAAGAGAATTGATAACAGAGTCAGAAAGATTCAAGGACGTTGCTTTTATCTCTACCGAAGAAGACTTCCTTATGCAGTTGCCGTGGATAGACAAAGCTTCTTCTGCTGTTTATCTTCCTGAGGATTTATATCTTTATAGGCTAAATACAGGGAGTATTACTTTCCAGAAGTTTGACTCGTATAGTTTCAAATCCGCATTGTATATATTTAATGTTGTCATGCGATATTCAAAAAATTGGAATATTCCCAATGGAGAAATGATAGCACGTAGAAGATTTCTTTGGAGAGTGGCAAGTTCTGTCAGACAATTCAGCAACAAGGAGACGAAACTGTCTTATAAAGAGAAACTTGAATACATCAAGGATATTTCGCATAATAAAATTTTCAGAAAAGAATATCCATTGTTTAAAGGTTCGTTAAACTCATTTATGGATAAGCTAATTTTGAAATTGTTATATTGCAAATACTGTAAATTGACATTATTTGCGGCAGAACATGATCCAAAATTACATAGATAATTATAACTAAATAGCAAGATTAAAAAATAATAAGAATATGAATCCAAAAGTATTTGCATTTTATCTTCCCCAATTTCATCCATTTCCAGAAAATGATGAGTGGTGGGGAAAAGGGTTTACAGAATGGACTAATGTAGGAAAGGCAAAGCGTCTTTTTCCAGGACATTACCAACCGCATGTTCCTGCAGATCTGGGTTATTATGATTTGCGTGTTCCAGAAACTCGCATAGCCCAAGCGGAGATGGCTAAAAAATATGGTATAACAGCATTTTGCTATTATCATTATTGGTTTGGTGATGGCAAGCAATTGCTTGAAATGCCTTTAAATGAGGTCGTCAGAACAGGTAAGCCAAATTTTCCTTTCTTTGTATGTTGGGCCAATCACTCTTGGGAAAACAAGAATTGGAATTCGGATGCTCAGAATGGAAAATCAAGAATGCTCATAAAGCAAGAGTATTTGGGATTGGATGATGTTAAGAAACAATTCGAGACATTGCTTCCGATATTTAAAGATCCAAGATATTATCGTATAAAAGGTAAACTGCCATTTGTTATATATCGAGCAGACTTACTACCTTATTATGAGGATTATTGCAAACTGTTTAATCAACTTGCCAAAGAAAACGGTTTGCCTGGATTCTACTTTATGTCAAATGTACAATCAGTTGAAATGTTGGAGCACCCTGCCAATAAATATATGGATGCAAATTTCCTTTGCACTCAGGGAGTTGCCTTTGGTTCTCCATTAGAATACAAGATTCGCAGACATCTTTCAATGATACTCAAATTGCCTCTATTGATTGTTTCGTATAAAAAGGCAATAAAGAAACTGCTGTGTGAGAAGCACAAGGAAAATTTGGTTTATCCTGTTATCTTGCCCAACTGGGACCATTCTCCACGACTGGGATACAGTAGTACAATATTCAACAAGTCCACGCCTGCACTTTGGAAGCGTCTCCTATACAAGACAGTTGACTATATAAAGAACAAACCTGAGGAAGACCAAATAATCATGATAAAGTCATGGAATGAATGGGCTGAAGGAAATCATCTGGAACCAGATTTGAAATGGGGCTTGAAATATTTAGAAGCAATAAAAGAAGTGCTTGACGAAAAGCGCTGATACATTACTTGTTTTTTTATGGCAAAGAAAAAAATATTATGGTTTACTGCTGACTGCTTCATTGATGTGGATAGACAGTTGGTGCCATATCTAAGAGAGCATTCGGATTATGAGATTATATGGATTGTCCTGCAATCGTTGAATGGCGCAAAGGTGGCAGAGCACAAAGATTATGAAATCTTTAAACTTTCCAATAAAGGCAAAGACATCAGAACTTTCTTTCAAGTGAATTATTTCTTAAAACAAATTAAGGCAAGCCAGTTTGATTTGATTTACAGTGATGCGCTTGGTATGATGTATTACACTGCTTTGTTGCATCAAAAGGGCAAGAGTCCGCTTGTGCATGCAGCTCATAATGTAAATCCCTATCCTGTATGGCCAATGGGGTTGCGCATGGAAGTGAAATATATCTTCAGCAGATGTAAAAACTTCCAAATGTTTTCTAAGCATACGGCACGATGGTTTAAGGAGCATTATCCCAATAAGTCTTTCTTTTATGCCCCAATGGTGGTGAAAGATTTTGGCAAAGTACAGACAGAGAATTACCCTGTGGATGATTCTAAGGTTAACTTGTTGTTCTTCGGCAATGTTGTGGCAAACAAGCGACTGGACTTATTGATAGATGCCGTGAAGGAGTTGCCTAAGAATATACAGAATAAAGTGCATCTCAATATTTGTGGCAATTGCCGAATGAATAAGGAGGCTTTTTTGCAACAGATAGGTGATTGCAAGAGTATCTCTACCTATTTCAAGCGCATACCTGATGAGGAAATTCCGGAGTTGTTTACCAAACATCAATTCTTTATGCTTCCTTATCAAGATGTAGCACAAAGTGGTCCTCACATGATAGCTTATAATTACAATCTTCCTGTAATAGCCAGTGATATTGACGGTTTTGCTGAGCGTGTAGAAGATGGTGAGAATGGTTTCTTATTCATGGTAAACGATAAAGAATCATTGAAAGATGCCATTACTAAAGCTGCGATGATGTCCACTTCTGATTATCAGAAGATGAAAGACAAACTAAAGGCTTATGTGGAAGAGAATAATAGTTTAAAAGCTGTTTCAAATAAGTATATTGATTATTTTAATTCGATTTTAAATTAAAATGGATATAAAAAAAATAATAAAGTATGCAACTCCGGTAGTATATTTGCGAATTTTATATTCAAAAATTTTAGAAGCTGGAGAAGCTGCGAAATATCTAGCAACTGCTGGAGGAAGAAAAAACGCAGAGAAACTGCAAGTCGATTTATTTATACGTACGCATGCTCTTGAAAAGGGAATGTCTATAGGTAAAGTGCGATATGGTTTCGGAAAGCAAAAAGCTAAAAGTCTTTTAAGAGATTTGCAACTCTATTTAAACCTTGGAGGAGATAAAACTTTTGCAGCTGATAGCGCTTCAATCATTAATAAGTATATTGCTTACAATGAAGAAGGAGGGGCTGATATGACAGATATAATAGTTCTCTTGGATGATTTTAAAAAGAATAATTCAATTAACTATGTTGATGAAGGGGGAATCTTTCTGTTAAATCATAATGATATTTCTATAAAAGAAAAATCTTCCTTTGATATTTTTTCTCAGTCAAGATATTCTGTTCGTGATTTTGGTGATACGCCGATTTCTAAGGAATCTATAGAAAAAGCATTGGAACTTTGTAGAAGAACTCCATCGGCTTGTAACCGCCAAAGTCAACGGGTGCATATTTATTTAGATAGAGAAAAAGTTGAAAAAATATGCAAGTTACAGTTAGGATGCAACGGCTTTTATCAAGATATGCAAGGAGTCATTTTGATTTGCAGTGATATGGGTTGCTATAATTTTCAAGAATTGAATCAATCTTTCGTTGATGGAGGACTTTATGCTATGAATTTGATGTACGCTCTTCATTTCTATGATATTGCAAATATACCATTGACTATGGCACATAAGGAAAGTTATATTAAGCAAATCAAAAAAGAAATGAATATTCCTTTAAATGAAAAGCCTATATTATTAATTGGTATAGGTTCTTATAAGAATTCTTGGAAGGTTGCACAATCCAAACGAAAAGAATGGAAAGACTATACTAAATGGAATCTTTGATAACAAAACTTTTATTGAGAGTGCAGAATTTGCACGGAGTTTTGTTGAAAAGAAATAAAGCTAGATTTTATGAAAATATTAATCATAACATTTACATCAGGAAATAATCCAGGAACCTTTATGCAAGGTTTGGGTGTTCAAACTGCAATGAAGCGCTTGTACCCAACGGCACAAATAGACTTCTTGAAGTTTCCGGATTTTAAGGTGAATTTGGGAGTGAGAGACAAAAAGGCAAGGCTATGGCAAACATTTCGACAAAAGGCTGCTTCTGCTTATAGATTGATTAAGTATAATAAACTCCGTAAGGAGAAAATGAACTTTACACCAACGATAGATCTGTTCAATTATACAAAAGAAGATGAATCAGTTATTCGTCAATATGATTTAGTGGTGATAGGCAGTGATACTATTCTTGAAGAAGCATATGGAAAGGATGGAAGAATAGGTTTGAATTGGATGCCTCTTGATGTGAAGAAAATATATTTTGCAGCCAGCGCATCCCCTGCAAACTTTGTTTTGAAAGACGATTTAAAGAAGGTGGTCTCAAAGGCAGATTTTATTGGTCTGCGAGATAATCTGACGATAGACTTTTTTATCAATAAGTTGGGCATTGACAAAGAGCGTATAGTAAAGCAACCAGACCCATCTTATTTCTTGGACATCAACCAATTTCAGTTATCCTCTTCGCAACAAAACCGATTGAAAAAGGGCAGAAAATATGTGCTGTATAATTTCATGTCCAACTTCCCTTTGCGCAAGGAACTTGCCGATGCATTGAGAGGAATAGGTTATACGGTGGTATCGACAGCATATAATCCATACGCAGACATTAGCTTGGATACTATTGATGCTTACGAATGGGCAGGGGTGTTTAGGTTGATGGATGTGATTGTTACAGAACGCTTCCATGACAGCGTATTTGGATTGAGAAACGAATGTCCTGTGGTGGCGATAGACTGGGATCCTACTCGCTTCTCCAAAGGTGGTGACAGCAAGACTTTAAGAATACTTGAGGATTATGGGCACGAGCATCTGCATTTTAACCTTTGTGGCAAGATTGACTTTTCACCAGTAATCGACGCGGTGAAAAAGATAGAGAGACTTTATGATTTGCAGAAGGTGAAACAAGTGAACATATTGCAACAACAGCGTATTGACGCAATATTGAAACAGATAAAGGAGAACGTAAAAATATAGGAATATGATAAGGATATTACAGATTGTACCCAATATGCAGGCAGGAGGTTTGGAGACATGGCTGATGAACCAATACCGCTGCTTGGACAGGACAAAGATACAGTATGACTTCTTGGTACATTACAACAAGCGATTCTTCTATGACGATGAGATTGAGGCTATGGGTGGAAAAATATACCGCTGTACAGTGAGAGAGGATAATAACCTGCCTAAGTATTTTTCTTTTCTGTACCACTTCTTCAAGTCGCATCCAGAATACAAGGTCATACATGGACACATGCCGTCTTTCTCTGTATTCTATATGGGAATAGCAAGGATATGTGGTGTGCCAGTAAGAATAAATCATAGCCATAACTCGTCATACAACAAGACAACAAAGGGAAGAATAGAGCATTTCCTGACAAAGTTTGTCAAATGGAATGCCAATCACCTGTTTGCCTGTTCTGATTTGGCAGGTAAATATATGTATGGTAACTCACATTATACCGTGATACACAATGCCGTGGATGTGGATAAATTCAAGTTTAATCCAACTGTACGTGATGAAGTGAGAAAAGAGTTTGGTATCAACAATAAGTTTGTGCTTGGTCATATAGGTCGCTTTACTCTTCAAAAGAACCATATTTTCTTGCTTGATATTTTCAAGGATTTGCTTTCCAAGAAGAATGATGCAGTATTGCTACTTATAGGTACAGGTGAGTTGGAAGATGAAATAAAAGAAAAGGCAAAATCATTAGGTATAACCGACCATATCATATTTACAGGCGTTAGAAAAGATGCAGAACGACTGTATCAGGCAATGGACGTATTTGTGTTGCCTTCGCTTTACGAGGGGTTGCCAGTGGTGGGAATAGAAGCTCAAGCTTCAGGTGTTCCGTTCTTGGTGTCGGATACTGTTACTAAAGAGGTCAAACTACTTCAATCAACAGAATTCTTGCCTATAAATCAAGGTACCTATTGTTGGGTTAACACATTGACTAACCTAAAATCATCAAAAAGAGAAGATGCCTATCAACAGGTTGCCAGACAAGGATATGGCATCAAGGAAGAAACGGCAAGAATAGTAAAGATTTACACTGATTTTTACAATAGTGCAAATTAAGGTTGTTCTATTGCGGTTTTGCTTATTGGCAGAATAACATCTATTTGTTTATCTTATATATCATATTTTTTTATGACAGGATTTTCTGTATTGATGTCTGTGTATAAGAAGGAGAACCCTTCTTATATGCGAGACAGCTTGAATAGTGTCTTTAATCAAACATTTCAGCCAACAGAGGTTGTACTGGTGGAAGACGGACCATTGACACAAGAACTGTACGATTTGGTTTCTGTGTTTGAGAATAGTCATCCTAATCTTAAAGTAGTTCCTTTGGCAAGAAATGGAGGATTGGGCAAGGCTCTGAACGAAGGTTTGAAACATTGTTCTTATGATTATGTGGCACGTATGGACACTGACGACCAATGTTATCCGACAAGATTTGAGAAGCAAATAAAGTTCTTGGAAGAGCATCCCGATATTGATGTCGTTGGCAGTTTGACAACAGAGTTTACAGATGATGGTAACGGTGACAAAAAGATACTCTCAACAAAATACTTTCCTGAGACAGTGGACGAAAATGAGAGATATAGCAGGAAAAGATGTCCTGTGGAGCACCCTGCCGTGATTTTCAAGAAGAAATCTGTGCTGGAAGCAGGAGGTTATCAACATTGTCTGTTGTTTGAGGACTATCACTTGTGGGCGCGTATGTTTGTTAATGGAGCAAAGTTCTATAACTTACAGGAACCATTGCTGTATTTCCGTATGACAGAGGATTCTTTTAACAGACGTGGTGGCTGGAAGTATGCTGTAAATGAGTTGAAAGCATTGGGAATGTTCAGAAAAATAGGTTTTCTTTCAAATGGTCAATATCTGTTTACTGTATTGACGAGATTCCCTGTGCGTGTGATGCCACACTGTATAAGAAAATTCATTTATAATAAATTCTTGCGAAAGCATTAAATAAGAATGCACAATATAGACAATAGCAGTTGGACAGCATTGTTTTCCCTCATTAAAGTATCTTTGTGGGGAGTGGAAAACAAAATGGACGTTTCTGAAATCAATTGGAAACATATAGTTGCTCTTGCCAAAAGACAAACTATTTCTGGACTTTTGTTTGATGGCATAGACTTACTATGTAAAAGCAATGTTTCATTAAAAATCCCGTTAGACATAAAACTTGGACTTATCGGTCAAGTAAGAGCCATTGAAAGACAAAACACCTTCATTAATGACAAAATAGCCGAACTGTTCCGTGAATATGAAAGTATCGGTGTGAAGCCGATTTTGATGAAGGGACAAAGTGTGGCTACTCGTTATTCTCATCCAAACCATAGACAATCGGGCGATGTCGATTTGTTTTTCATTAACCAAGAGCAACTGCAGAATGCCAATGGATGGGCAAATGAGAATGGAAGTAATTTGGATGGTTTCTATCAGAAACATCTGTCTTTTCAATGGAATGGTATCATCGTAGAGAATCACAACCAACTGTCACCATTCTCTAAGAAATCGTATAGAGAGTATTTTGACGAGGTTGTGCGACAGGAACTTAATGAAAACAATAAATTGCCTAAAAGAAACATTGACCATTGTGAAGTATATGAAATGCCCACAACACTATATGCATTCTTCTTATTGGTACACATGTCATACCATATATTAGAGGATGGTCTTGGTCTGCGACAGGTTTGTGACTGGATATTATTCTTGAAAGAGCATCACTCTCAAATAGACAAACAGAAATTCTCAATGTGGACAGAACACTTAGGACTTGCTCATTTGGCGAATGCTTTTGGGAGTATATGTGTGGAATATATGGGGCTTCCCAAGTCTTATCTCCCATTCTCATTGCAACGTAATCTTGCATATGAGAAGTTATTGCTTGAAGAGATTATGTACGGAGGAAACTTCGGACGAAATTATTACCAATACAAGGGCAAGGTGTCGAAATTTGAAGATATGTGGCATACTCTGTGGATAAAGATGAGACGTTATGCTCACATTTATAAATTGTGGCCACAGGAAGCAATGGCAAACTATGGAATGCTGATAAAAAGGGGCATAAAACGAATTGCAAGGATATGAAGAATATACTGATAACAATAAAGGAAGCGTGCCTGTACTTGGGTGTAATCACATTGGCTTGTGGCTCTGCACTTGCCTTATGGGCATTGAGAAAGAAAAAATAACAGAAATACGGGCGAACGACTCTCTCTCCCATTTTTTTTGAGCTACTTTTCGGGGGTGGAGCTTAGTAGCCCGTTTTTACAAACGACACAACGTCAATATTATGGACATAAGTTATACCAAAGAATTCAAAAGTTATGTGAATGCATTTTGCAAGCACATAAAAGAACAGGTGAACTTGATAATAAAGAGACACGAAGATACTGAAGGTAAAGTATATTTTTGTGCAATATCAAGGAAAACTCCGAAACTCATGGACTTATTGCATGAACAATTAGGGAGTATATGGGATAGTCTTGAAATTATTACAGAGTTTACGGTACCATTTATTGATTGGTCTAAAGTAAAAGTGCTTTTATTAGCAGATGACGCAATCTATTATGGTTCTACATTTTTGTCAGTGTATCAGTTCATACAGAAATACGCTCCAGAAACAAGAATAATTCCCCTTTGTTGTATCAAAGCATCTGAACTGACCTTGCCTTTCAACGAAGAGCTCTTGACGACCGTCGTAGAAAGAACAGCTGGGCACTATTTTGTGAACTGTCTGAGCATGAAGTTTGCTACACAATGTACTCCTTTTGAGATAGAGTTTCCTGTCTTTGAGGTTCGTATGGCTAATTGTAGTAGAGAAGTGTTGAAAGATTTTGTGCTAATAAGAGATAATAGACCATATAAGGTGTATCAAATATCCTCTATGTTTGACGAGAAAGACAAAAGGAAGAATTACACTTTTGGAATAAACGTATCAGAAAACAATAATATATGCAGAAAGATTAGAGGCTATTATAAAAATGGTTCTTTATTGCTATCTAGTATCTGTGCCAATTCACTTCAAGAAGAAGAAATAAAAAGTTTCCAGCTGTTTGACGATACGATATACAAAGAACTCTGGAATAAGATTTTAGAAGTCTTTCATAATCGGCAATTGGGATTCTATGAATTGAGAATATTGACAACAGCGGCGAACTTTCTTTATTCACTTGATATGTTCTCTTACTATTGGACATACATACAGGACGAATTGAGAGAACTTACAGACGATGCTGTTAGATGTAAGTTGAGAACGAGAGAATTACGCTTGCTTTTTGGAACAGAAATAGCAGGTGAAATAATCAAATGGTGGGAGGAAATTGGCGAGAGTCTAGCTGGCAATGTTGAGCATGTGTTTGATATTAAAAAGAATATTACAAATTTTCATAATGAAATCTTTCCGCAGAATTTGGAGTATAAGGATTATTATCTTCAACAACAAGCTAAATTAATGGAACGTTTTGTTACAGAGGATAACACTTTGATGTCCTTGTTTTATATACAAAATGCGATGCTTGATAAGATGAACAGAACTTACTATACCAATAGATATGAAAGATTGCATTATGGGCATACTATAGGGTCTTTGTTATATTTGTTAGAAAAAAAATATTCCTCGACAGACAACATAGAAACCAAATTGCATAAATGGTTAGATTCACAAATTGATAAGGCTTCCATTGTACCACAATATATACGCATCCAAAATAATTCTGGCATGTTATGGATAAGGGCTTTTCGTTCTGGTGAAAATGAGATGTATTTTGTTTCACATTGGGCAAGACTGTGTGTCATGATAGCCCGGTTGGAAATGGATGTTCTAGGATTTGTTTCTTTAGACAAGAGATTATTCAATGATATTGTTTCCTGGATTTACAAAGAATGTGAATTAAATAAGTATTCTTACCAAGAGGTAAATATCATTTATGAGAATCATTGCTACCAATTGGTAGAGGTAATGAATGGCAATAAAAATCCAGTACTTGACACTTTAATAAAACTAGATATTTTCCGAGAGACAGGAAATAATCAACTCGTCGTAAACAATGAGTTGATAATGGATGAAATTAATTCTGGAACAATTTTGCCACAAGAAGTTACAGACTTGATACATGAGAAAATAAAAGATCTGCATGCCCTTATACCAGATATTTTCACACCATTTTGCCATGTACTATATTTTAGTACATATTTCGCTCAGAAGCCGCTTGAAGTAAAGCTTGAAGAAGGCATAAAAGTTCTATCTGTATTTTTTTCAGATATTCAGAATAATAAAGGTGAAGATGATTCTAATTGGCTTATAGCTTTTCAACAAATGAAAAGTTCAATAGATGCGATTCTTGCTGAATCTGTGAATTCTACTAATTCAGGATTAGTTTCCAGTAGGCATCATAAAGATTTATCTCTATTTAAGGATTACTATCTTACAATGATATATAATCAATCCAACAACAAGAAAAACCTAATTTTAAAAATAATAGGTTATCTAATCGTTGGAGGAAGTGATTGCAAGACCAACATCATAAAAGCCCTTAGAAACATTGATCAGCAATCTTCGTTTGCAATTGTAAAAAGCAAGTTGTCAACAATGAAGAATGATCACCAATTTCGCACTAATGCCCTAGAATTACTTAGGCTTAACATGGAAGATTTATGGAAGGATTAATAAAAAGATTTTTTAAACGTTTGCCTGAGAATCTTTTGAAGTCCCAAGAAGCTTACGTCTTATGGAATATTTTACAGCAAGGTAAAGATATATCATATCGTGAGTTTGCATATGGCTTGGAAGAATGGGAAACTGATGGTGAAAGTCAACATAACTGGGCAGAGTTGTTGGATACGGAAAGAGACAATGTAAAACGTGATTTTCGTGTAAGAAAGTATTTGATAAAACATTTCCGCAAATTCAACGAAAAGAACGGAAAGCCATTCGCCTTAAATATGATTGATGATAGAAATAGGGTCTGTTCCCTATTCCTAGCAGGAAAAAACGGAACTGGTAAAACCAGTCTTTTTACAGGCTTGGAATATATGCTTTCAAATACCCATATAAGTACAATAGAGTATAGGAACATAACTGATAGGGAACGTTATTTTCCATACGGAAATTTTAATAAAAAAGATATTAATATCATCTTGGAAATAAATGAAGAAGAGGTTATTGAAGGTGAAAAGATATTCAAACGTTTATTGGAACCAATAAATTCAAATTTTAGTTTCCGCCCTTTCTTTTGTTGCGATGTTGAATTGGCAAAAATCCAGAAGGAAGAAGACCTGTCAGAAGTGTTTATTAGTGATTTGAACTTAACAAAGGTAAGAGATCTAATAGCACAACTGGAAGGAACCGTTAAATACTTCAGCGATAAAATCGATTCCAATATTGAAAAGCCTACTTACAATACTGAACTTTCAGAGATTTTGCAAGATGACATTTTGCAAATTGCAGGATTGGAAAAATGGAGTTACGAAAAGCTACTGAAAAAAATGAAAGCCATGAAAGAAAACTTAGAACGTGATAAGTATAAGGAGACAGTAAAGGGGAAGACTGAAGATTTGGTTGCAAACATAAATTATAATGTGGAACATTTTGTTGGCGTATGGAGTGTTACCCCTTATACGAATCTTCGTTTCTTTGATAATAACAAAGTTTTAGAACAGAACTATGCAAAAGTAGGCAAAATGATGGAGACCTCTCCGATTGAAGCCTTATCACTATATCAATCTCTGAAACCCGTAGAAGTATTTGCCAAAGAATGTATTGAATATATAACAATTATTCTGGATATTTTTAAGAGTCATGATAAAACCGAAAGAAGAAAAAGTGCCATCTCAACTTTGGAAAGATTGATAAAAACAGAGAGAGAGGCAAAAATCAATATGTTGAGATTTCATGAGATAGAAAGTATCAGTATTAATTCTACTCATATAAATAACTTAGATGATATTTGCAGTAAATTCAAGATTATCTACAACGAAGAATTGAATGATGTATATGAGACTTGTAAGCAAATAATAGTTCCTATACTTAACGAGTTTACAAATTTGGATGAGATGTATGAAGCTTTTGGAGAAGAAAATTTCAACAAAAAGGAAGAAATCTATATAGAAAAAGAAAATGGAAAGATTGAAGTAAAGATAAGAAATGCTGAGATTTTTGGCGAAAGAACAGTAAGTCCAAAGATGTTTTATAATAGTTTCAGATATAAGCTGTATGCTATTAGCATCAAAGTAGCCATGGCATTTATGACGATGAAAATATGGAATATAAATGCTCCTTTGGTTTTTGATGATGTTTTTACTGCAAGCGATTTTGACAATAGTGTCAATATTGACCGTTTTTTCAGGAGAGTATATGAAACTTATGAAAAATTAAAGTTTGGGAATAAAAATGAGTTGCAGATTATTTTGTTCTCACATGATGAAGTTGTACTCAACTGCGTATCTTCGGTCATAAAAGATTTGGGAAACAGTGATGACATTGGGTTCATCAAAGGTGTTATTCTCAAAGAAGATATGATAAATGAACAGGATGGAATTTACGTTGGGCAAGAGTTGGAGTCATATTCGTTGTTTGAAAAATGTTATTAGTATATGAAAAGAGTTTATCGTGATTGGGAATATTCCAGTCGTAAAATCTTCGCGCTTGTTGTCATTATTGCCGCTATATCATTATTAATGCTTATCGGCTCAATTATAGAAACCAGAAATGAATCAAGGCTTGTTTCTGAAAGACCTGTCGTTACAATAGATAGTTTATGCAAATCACTTAAAAAAGAATTGAGTCAACCATCAAAAGGTACGCTAAAGAAAGATAGCGCAATGGTTGAAAAAGTAAAAGATATAGAACTATCTTTGAAAATCCTTCAGCGTTGTGTTTCGGAAATAGAGGAACAGACAGCGAGCAGACAAGATGACATCCGACAAGAAACAAACAATATCATCAACAAGTTTAATGGAGCTATAAGTTGGTGGTTGTTGCTACTTGGAATAGTTTGTGGCTTTGCTCCGCTTGTTTTGGCCTACCTTAATCATAAAAATGACAGCGAATATATCAAACAGTTAAATTCCAACTATTTAGAGGCTTTGCAAAAACTGAAAGAACATGAAGAAAAAATAAATGGGAAACTGAAGGAGTTGGAAGATAAGAAGAAAGAATTTGAAAGCTCGGAAAAGAAGAGAAACGAAGAACTTACTTCAACACGAAAGAAATTGGAGCTACTTCACACATTTGTGTATGTTGCTTCTTTCACCACCAAATCTCAATTTCAAACCTCGCCAGAACGTAATAGAATTGTAGATAAATTGCTGTTTGAATTGATCAATAATTCATTAAAATGCATCAAATTAGATGGTGAAAAGTCATACATCTCAGATGATGTAGATTTGTTGTATTGGGTTATGACCTCAATCGAAGGTATAACTCTGTTGGCACCTTACCAGACAGATGTACTCAAATTGAGAAGGATGAATGATATAGTTCTTATCCTGAAAAAGATTCAAACTGATTTCTTTAATGGAAGAATAAACTTAGAAAACTCGGATGATGTAAAGAAAGTACATGACAAGATAGAAGAATTCAATACAGCTTTTGGGTTTAGACAAAAAAGGAATTATTAAAGTAGAACAAATTTCATTATAGTTTATCAAGCAGTATGACATTCAAAATATTAAGTGCAACTTTTTTGCAAGATGGTAACCATTCTTTCACGTTGGATTTTACTCAACCTGAAAGTAAATTACAAGATAGTCAATACACGCTATTGATTGGTGAAAATGGCGTTGGTAAAAGTCTTATATTAGAGGCTATCGTTGATTTTCTCTTTTATGTTTGGATAAGCTATACCATGTATTCGATGGTGAGACGTCCTAAATACATCTTTTGCACTAAGCTTATTTACTATATGAATGAGGCTGTGTGCAAATTAGATTGGAGAGAAGGACGCTTGCATTTTTATATAGACGGAGAAGAAAGCTCTGTTTTACCTGATTATTTGCCACGGATTGTGACTACCAGTTTTAGCATCTGTGATAAGTTTAAGGTTCCGGGAAGTAAAGAAAGAGATCTGTTTCATTTCTATAAGTATATAGGTGCAAAAGTCAATGGAAACATGATTTCACCGACTTCCATTTTGTTTACTCTTCTCAGTAATATAGCTTCTGCCTCGCAAGAACAACTTAATCGAATCAATAATGCCATCAACGCCATTGGATACGAGCTATATATATCATTCAGATTTAAGTTACAAGCAGTAAATGAAAAATTTACCTTTAACGAAACGTTGAATGACTTTGAAATGAAAGCAAAGGAAACTACTTATGCAGGCAAGAAATTCCGGCAACTGAATTTTGATGAAAAGCAAGTCTTGTTTGACTTTTATGAGAAGATAAAAGGAAACAAGGATGCCATAAGTATGAATATTGATCTTACAGATGGAAATGATTTAGAAACGAAGAAACATGATATTTATGCTCTCTACAAATTGAGACAGATGCATGTTATCAACCTGAGTCAAATATCATTTCGTAAAGTTTCCAAAGAGTTTGTCTCTTGCATAGACATGAGTTCTGGAGAATTCAATATGTTGGCAACCATCATCAGTGTTGCTTCTGTAGCAGAGAAAAATGTTTTGGTCCTGATGGACGAACCAGAAATAAGCCAACACCCATCATGGCAAATGTCAATTATAGACTACTTAGACAAATGTCTAAGAGGACAACCCTGCCATCTGTTGATAGCTACACATAGTAACTTTTTGGTTTCAGACTTACCGATGAAACGCTCTGAAGTGCTGCATCTATATAAAGACAAACATCGTCTGATAAAAGCGAAAAGAATAGAAAGCAATACTTATGGATGGTCGGCAGAAGAAGTGTTATTGAAAGTCTTTCATGTGCCAACAACTCGTAATCGGTATTTAGCTAGTATTGTTGGAGAACTGATGAATGGTATATCCTATGATACTATGAAAGAGGAGGAAGTGCTGAGTAAAATCAGTTTTTTGAAAGAGATTGTCGGCAATCTGAATGACATCGACCCAATGAAGAAAATCATAGAGACAATTATTGAAACGTTTGAGGAATGATTCTGTTATGAACTCAAAAGAGAATTTTATAATAGACAAGCCCTATTCATTGCAGCCAGGAGATGAACACGCGATTTCTAATGTTCAGAACAAAGGTCTTACTGTTCGTTCGTGGACAGACAAAGAACTTGACTCATTTAAGGAAAACATGCGTAATTATCTTCATAAAAAACAGAATGGACTTTGTGCATTCTGTAGAATGAAGATACATGAAGAGAACGCTACTGCAGAGTTGGAACATTTTGTCAACAAGAATAGTAGATTAGACTGGATGTTTCTTCCACATAACTTGGTTCTTTCCTGCAAATTATGCAATTCATCAAAAAGTACCAAGAAGTCTCTTAAAGACATGACTGTAACAGATTATCCTACTGATGGTGAAGAATTTCTTTTTGTCAATCCTTATTTTGATAGATATAGTGAACACATTGAAATAAAGAATGACATTCTGTATATGGGTATCACAGATAAGGGAAAATATACAGTAAAAGAATGCAAATTGAATAGATGGAAGCGAACCATTGAGCGTGCTGAGAACCTTATCCAAAATAATATGGATGGTTTTATCAGTGTTTTTTTAATGATGTATAATCCCGAATATGCAGAGGTAGTTGAGGATAAAGACAAAATTATTAATAGGTTGCATTTAAAAGAAAGAATGCAACAGTATAAAGCAAAACACCGCAATGAAAAATAACAAGAGCCAATTAGATATATTTCTTCTTAAACGCATATAAGAGAATCGAGAAGAGTTAAGACACAACTTAGATTCAACCTTGCAAGTGGAGCAAGCGTGTCTTGAAGAAATTGTGAAAGGTACCAAACATTGCAAAACAAATATTACACAGTGTAATAAGGTTTTAGATAAAGCGAGTCTTTCCGTAATACCTGTATGGACAGCCAAGAAAGAAGCATTTACTGATAACTTGACTATTTGGAATACGTTAGGACATATACAAATGGCAAGCATCGAGATGAAGCAATATACAAAGCGGCTATCTGCAGATAATAATTCATGGGAACTACAAGATGCCATAAAGAGTGCATATATTTCTATTTATGAGACATCAGAGAAGTTGATAAAAAATACAGGAAAGATAATGAAGTTCACCTCTACCCTATAATGAGTTTGTTTATTAGATGGGGCTTAGTTCTTTTTCTAGCATTATAGATTAGTTTATGACAGAATTTAATATTTTTGCAGTTGTTGTTACATCAGAAGGTAGTGTGGGTAAACGTAAGTTAAAACCCTTTACTCCGTACTTCCTTTGCGATGGTTGGCATTTTGAGGGCAGTAAAATCATACGCTCTAAGAAAAATTTGTTATACAAGTCTCCCTACAATGAATATCTGCAATCGAAAAACGGACTATCTTTGTCTATCTCGGCTATTGTTGGAGAAAATGGGTCTGGTAAAAGCTCTTTAGTGGAGTTTATCATTCGCTTAATCAATAATTTTGCAACGAGTATCTTTGGTGAGCAAAATATGACTTTGGCTTTTGAGCACTTGCATTACATTGATGGTGTAGAGGGACGATTGTATTTTTCAATAGATGGCATTCCACATATGGTCAGTGTCGAAAATCGAAGTGTTACTTTGGAATCATTTAGTCTCCAGCAGGAGAATAAGGATGAACAACAGTTTGTCGCATATACAACTCCTAATATATTTGATAACGAACAGCCCAAGGTACCTGTAGAAGATACTACACCCATATCTGAATGGAAGGATCGAAAAGGCGATGATATGTCCATAAAAGAAAAGCTTAGTAAATTCTTCTTTTATACATTGGTAAACAACTATTCCATTTATGCTTATAATTCTTTAGACTATAAGGAAGAAAATACATCCTTGGACTATGAGTCAAAGATCAGAAAGAAGAAATACGCAACCGATGATGAGCGAAGTTGGCTAAACGGGATATTCCATAAAAATGATGGTTATCAAGTGCCATTAGTATTGTCTCCTTACAGGGATAAAGGCAACATCAATATAAATTTGGAAAATGAGCTGTCGAAGGAACGTTTGATGGCTTTGATGATTATGCCTAAGCAGAACTTCCGTGTTATTAATAACCACTTGAAAATTTGTGGCATTTCAATCTCTCGTAAAAAATATGCTTATGATGCCAAGCGAATACGAGAAAAAGGCTATTACAAGAATCTAAGTCAAGCTGGATTTTCTAAGATTGAAGAAATGCTTGTTGAGCTGTGGGGTGCTGTAATAGCAGAAGATTTGACTCGGTATAAAGATAGACGATATTTTCAAGAGGCTATTGATTACTTGACCTATAAGACATTGAAAATTTCTGTTCTGTACAGTCAATATAAAAGATATTTCTATGCAAACCATCATAATATCAGAAGTAGAGTTGATGAAAAACAATTGAAAGCTCTTGTAATAAGACTTTCTTTAGATAAGTCACACATAACAAGAAAGATAAGACACATTTTGGCTTATATCTGCTATGGTATGTATGAGAACCGGTTGGAATATGATATTTCATTATTATCTGACAAAGCAAAAGAGATCATAGATAAAGAAGTTGCAAAAGGTAATCCCTTTGGGAAACAATTTATTTATGGTATAGATGATTTGGTTCCTCCTCCAATTTTTGATGTTAAGATACATTTTGTTGATCAACAAAATGGTAATGATGTTGCTTTTGAAACATTAAGCTCGGGCGAAAAACAGCAAGCGTTTGTTGTAAGTTCTATCTTGTATCATTTAGGAAACATAGAGTCTGTCTTCCGAGACAATAACAAGAACAGAATAGCTTATAGCAATGTTTGTATTATTCTCGAAGAGATAGAATTGTACTTTCATCCTCAATTTCAAAAGAATCTCATCAAATATATTTTAGATGGTATCAAACAAATGTCTTTTGTGCACATTGAGGGAATACAATTGATGATGGTAACACATTCTCCTTTTGTCTTGTCTGATATACCGACAAGTAATATCTTGGCATTAGAGAATGGGATGCAATCACATACAAAACTCCAAACTTTTGGAGCCAATATCTACGATATGTTGAATACTAGCTTCTTTTTGCACAATAGTACGATAGGTGATTTTGCTCAATGGTTGATTGGACGTATTATATTGATACTAAAAGTATATGAGAATCCACAATACGGGATTAATATGCTTGATGGTGGAAATGAAAAAAATGAGGAAGACAAGGAATTTATGGATAAGTATCTGGTGGCGCAAGAAAATTCTAAAAGTTGGAACATGGAAATCATCAAGCATGACTATCCGCAAGATTATATTGGGTATTTGATAGATATGATAGATGAGCCATTAGCAAAAATGGCTTTACTGCGAAAATACTATGAAATATTCGGCGAGAAAGAATTGGCTTTGAAGGCCCAAATAAACGAACACAGACGTGCAATAGCTGCATTGGAAGCTAAGTTGAAAGATAATCAGTAAGAAGATGTGGTATCTGAAAAAAGTAAGCAGTAGAGTGCTTGACATATATGTAGATAAGTTGAAGAATAGCTTGGCCAAGAGAATTAAGGATTCCGAGAAGCTGACAGAGGAACAAAAGAATGTTTTTACTGATGACAGATTAGTTCATTTGCTTACGGATGAACCACAGCCTTTGTATGATTTGCATTTGGAAATCATGAAAGAGTTAATTCCTGAATATGATGAAAGAGAGTTTGATAGACTACGAACCGCAAATCGTAAGATAGAAGGAAATAGAACTGCAGAAGAAAAATTGATAGCAGGAAAGTACTCTCTTTTAAAAACATTATTGAAAGTCTTTGGCTACGATCAGGCTCTTTCTCAAAGTAAGAGCAAGTCATATTGGTTAACAAGGGTGAAAGAACAAGATGTTTGCACGTATTGTAACCGGCAATATACTTTTACTGTTATCAAGGACTTGAAAAATGGTAAACGAGAAAATGATGACTCTCGAATTGCAAGGCCTGCTTTAGACCATTGGTTTCCTGAAAGTTTATATCCTATCATGTCGCTTAGCTTTTATAATCTTATTCCGAGTTGCACCATTTGTAACAGTTCTGCAAAAGGAGATGCTTTGTTTAAATTTGAGACGCATATTCACCCTTATTTGAATGAAAAGCCAAATCCTACGTTTAAATTTGGTTACTTGCCTAATGGGACAAGATGGACTGTGGATTTCATTGATGTTACAGATGTAAAAGAGAAACAAATGCTTGACGACTTTCATCTAAGAGAACTGTATCACTGCCATGATAATTTAGAGGTTTCTGAATTGTTGAATTTGGCATTGAAAAATAATGGAACGTACTTGGATCGCCTTTTTAAGAATGTACTACTGGACTTTACGCCAATGACAAAAGAAGAAATCTACAGAATGTTGTTTGGGACAGAAATGTTGCCTGATAATCAAGACAAGCGCCCTTTGAGTAAACTGAAGCATGACCTGTTGGAAGAAATTGGTCAAGTGTATGGAGTCAATATAGTTGGAAAAAATGAATAACTTAAAATTGTGGTTGGGAAAGATCTGGAAGAAAATTCTAACTGTATCCATTAAAGAGTGGATGTTAGGATTGGCACTTGCTCTGTATATAGTGTGGTACCATCAGATAGAGAATCTGTTGCAACACACATTGATAGATCATATTGTGAGCTATTTGCCAGATGCTTGTTGGCAATCAGATGTTACCATCGGTATTATCATGGTTGTTGAGCTGTTCTTTATCATAAAAATCAATCGGGAACGAATCAGTTATTCACGAACAGAAGTGATTCTGTCACTACTTATTATAGGTTCTTGCATCTATTCAAAGTGCCATCAATATCTGACATTCTATCATTTCTCATTCTGTCAGTATCTGGACTATTGTGTGGCAATATTGATAGTACCTGTAATTGACTTGGTCTGTTGTGCCCAGAATAAGATTAAAGCTAAAGATGACAGATATATACAAGGAGCATTTTTTGAAGATTGTGCCACAGTAGAAGATTCTTTCGGGCGGTCGCATTTTGCCAAAGTTTTAGTCAATGAAATCGTCATGTTGGATAACAGACAAAGTGCTTACACAATAGGATTGAATGCTAAGTATGGTATGGGGAAAACGTCTTTTATGATTCAAATGCAAAATTTATTGGAGCAGCATAAAACTTCCTATGTCTGTATTTCTCCATGGTCTTGTACTTCGGATGGACAAATCGTAAAGGATTTCTTTCATAGTATATCAGGTGTGATTGGTCGCAAAATGGGGCTTGGGATAAATAAACTGCTGAGTATTTATAAGGATCTCATTCTGGATGTTCAACATGCTTATAAAATCAAAGCTTTTGATGATTTGTTGAAGAATGAAAAATCAATCTGTGAAGTGTATGAAGAGATAAAGGCAAAACTTTCTATATGCAAAGAGAAAATAGTCGTCTTTATAGATGATGTGGATCGACTCCAGGCATCAGAATTGGCAATGATAATCCAATTGATAAGAAACACGGGTAATTTCCCCTATGTTGTCTTTATGTTATTTTACGATAAGGATTATATGGTTAAGGCTTTGGAGCAAAATAAAAGTATAACTGATGCTGATGAATATTTAAAGAAAATCATAAACGTTGAATTGATGTTTCCTGCCTACGATGCAGAAATATATCGAAGTACTATTACCACAAGAATTGATAACATATTGAGGCTTATAATTCCTGATGTTCATGAGCGAGAAACAGTTATGTATTCTTTTATAGAAAGAATGTCGCCTAAGAATGGAATATTATCTATTGATTATTTGGAATATGCGTTCCCTAATTATAGGGATTTAAATCGTAAGCGTCCAAAAACGGATTTGGTGATTTGAGAAAGATGATGTAACTTTGTCGCCAGTAATTTTAAACGTAAGTATAATGTACAGCGACAAAGACTTTCAGACATTCTGGTTCCGCTACAAGACGGAAGGGGAGCCACATGGAATTTCAATTAATTCCTTTTGTATTAACCAAGGTGTTCCATACAAGCAATTCTATGCGTGGTTCAAGAAGCATGCCAAGGATACTGTTATCCCTGTTGAAATAGAAGAAGCACCTACAGATGAAGAGACAGATGATGTTGAAGTCCCACCTCAGCCAGCATCCAAGCTAAAAACAAAGAAGTCGAAGGGTGGCATACTCATTACCATCCAAACGACGGATGGTTTGTTTGTCAAGAAGGGTGGGCTTGACTATGCCGGCATGAAGGACTTAGTGTCTAGATTGGAGGGATTATGCTAAGGCTCTCAGGTCTTGACAACTTCTACTACTTACCCATGCTTCATGATATGAGGTACAAGGGGCCTCGTCTCTCTGAGATCATACGTAATATATATCATCGTGACCCTCTCAATGGTGACATCTATATCTATATGTCTCGTGATCGACGAACGATAAGGTTGTTTCAATATAAGCATCATGTCTATGACCTTCACGAACGTACTTTCAGCAATGAATATCGATTTAAGAAAGTTGTACTTCGAGAAGGAGTTCCTACCTATAAGATGGATTGGAAGACCGTGATGATAGTATTGGAATCGCCTGTTATAAAGCAGATTAGAGCATAATTCGTATTTAAGTATAATTAACTAATAATCAGATGGTTATGTGTTTTATAAATTTGCATAATTCAAATATTTTTTGTATCTTTGTACTAAAATACAAAGGTTATGGAATTAGACGAATTAGGCATAGATATAGAGGCACAAAACTGTCTCGATCAAATTCAGCAGGAGTCTCGGACTTCTGCTGACTATGACCCGTCCCAAGGTATGACAGGAGAAGAACTACATAACTTTTGTAAATTCTTGTATTCGCAGATTCAGTCCAAGGATGAGGAGATAAGCCGCCTTACTGCCAATATTAAAGAGTTGACGGATGAGGTTCGATTGTCTCGTCTTCAACAGCAAACATACAATGATGAAAACAAGGCGGTAAGTGCCAGCCATTCTCAAAAGTTGGATGTTGTGCTTCAGCAATTACAAGAAACCAGGCAAGAGCTTACTGATACAAAGAGAAAGCTGAAAACTGCTGAGACCCTGTTGGCAGATACCAAAGAGAAGAACCGTCAGTTGGAAGCTGAACGAGAGAAGGATGCCAAGGAGCGTAAGGACTTGGAGAATGATATCGCTCTCCTTCGTTCTGATCTTTACAGTGGAACAAAGAGCCAGCAGTCAGGCCGTTCTGCGGAAGAGGTAGGAGCTAATGATGGCAGGGATGATTTCGATGGTACGGATGCATCTTTACCAGAGGCAAATCGTAAGGATGATGTGTCCTCAGAGGCAAACTCTGATGGCGAGAAATCAGAGAAATCTCAATCCGGAGAGCCTAATAACTCTTCGGAAGACAGAGACTCTAGTAAAGGAACTCCGGGAACACCAACTCCTAAGACAATATATCATGGTCCTTCTCGTAAGGGTCGTACTTATAATAAGCATACAGTTGGTACGCCGATTATCCATAAGTGCGATTTGAGTCACTTGCCTGAAGGCGTAACTTATCATATCAAGAAGAATCCGAAGAAGGTACTTCATACAATAACTAAAGTAGAGGAACATTGGTTCGAGGAAGTTGTCTTGACTTATCCTGATGGTCATAAGGAAACGTATTTTATGCCTCAGGAGAATGATAAGGATGGCTACCTCTATGACGAGATTGTGCCTGGTACTCATGTAACATCAGACTTCTTGACGGAAGAAACATCGAATATGTATGACATGGCCTGTCCTGCTTATCGTGAGGTGAAAAACAGACTGTCCGAGATGGGTTTGAAGACTCATCGCCAGAATCTGGCCAACTATGCGGATAAGGGCTATGAAATATTGAAGCTAGTGCTTCCGGCATTGAAGGACCGAGCCTTGGCTCCTGGTTCCAACGTAAACGTAGATGAGACATGGGAGCGATTCCAGACCCACTTCGGTCATCGTAAGACCTATATGTGGTGTTTGGTAAATCGCAAGGCCAACATCGTGATATTCTTCTATGAGGATACGGTAGACAAATATGGCAATCAGAAGAGTGGTGGCCGTAACCGTGCTGTTTTGAAGGACTTCTTGGGTGACGCCAAGTTGAAGTCTCTTCAGAGTGATGGTTATATCTGCTACATGTATCTCGACGATGACTTGATAGACATAGAGCATCTATGTTGTCTTGCCCACGTTCGTGCCAAGCTAGAACGTGCGGAACGTATGGGTTGCAAAGAAGCTTCTTCACCTATGAGTAAAATTCGCAAACTTTATAAGCGTGAGGACTTGTATGTAGAAAAAGGTTATGATGCCGAAAAAATCAAGGAGATGCGCAATGATGAATATACTCGAGGTATCGTAGATGAACTTCAGAATGAGATGTTCGACTTGATGGCGAACAAGATGGATAAGTTGCCTAAACTGATGCAGCAAGCACTTAACTATCTCCATAAGTTTTGGAAGCAAGTCTTTGCCTATCGAAATGATGGTGAATATTCCATAGATAACCTGGCAGCAGAACGAGCGATACGTCCCCAGACCATACAGCGCAAGGGCTCGTTGTTCTTTGGTAGTGTTCAGGGTGCATTGAGATCGGCAATGTACAATACCTTTATTCAGACTTGCAAGCAAGTCGGAGTCTCGTTCAGGCAATATTTCAAGGCTTTGCTCAAGGCCGTGAAATCTGGTAGAACGGACTACGAGAACCTGCTTCCAATGACAATCTGCTTGGATTAATGAAATTTTTAGTGAAAGAAATTTAAAAATGAGATTTGCGGGCTTTGCAAAAAGCCCGCAAATAGGGGCGTTGTGACATTTTTGGACGCTTACATTTAAATCGCTTTATTTCAATGTTTTCGCTTGATTTAAGGATGCTTTTGACTGCTAATCAAGATAATGTGAAATGTTGGAAAAATGAAATTGATGTTGCAGATTTGATATTGATAGAGTTGTTGAAATATGTTCGGCCTGACTTATATGAAATGCTTCGTTCTAGAAAAGATACGTTGTTGGAGCCAAGTAAAGATGAATACACATTGAGGAAGGAAGTGAAAGACTTTATCCGAAAGGAAGAAAACGAATTAATGGAAAAGCTTTTTAACCGCATAGCCTCTCTAAGAAATGAAGATAAAGATGATAAGGAAGAAAAACAGCCGAGAATAAAAGTAGACTTAAAGGAAAATGACAAGCAGCTGATTCAACAGAGGAATTATGTGGCTCACCACTTGCTGGATGTATTGTTCCTAGAAGAACGGCGTGGGGACAAAGAACGCATGTTGAGAAACCGTATCTCCTATACTAGCTATTTCTTGTATTCTCTATCCAAAGAACAAATTTCTTCGTCTGAATTTAATAGCATTTGCGATTCTCAAGACAACATAAAGGATTTCTTTAGAAATGAGAAAAACAAATTGAAATTTGAATCATATTTCAAGAAATTACGTACTTATATGGAAGAGGATGAAAGCAATACGGACATTATCGGGCTATTCAATAAAGTCTTCTTGAGTGCCAGGCTATATGCAGAAAGTAAGTGTAATGAACCAAATCATAGCATACATAATGTATTTACATATCTAAACCAGATTATCAAGTATGACTTGGAACCATTAAGATATTTGTACTTTACAACTATAAGGTCAGAACATTCTGTTATTAGCAAAGAAGCTTTTGTAAGTTTATTGCAAAACGGTAACTACTTATGGGAGAAGATGATTTTAGTTAATGGCATGGGTGAGTTGAGAAATAGTCAATATTATCTGTTTAAAGAAGAGGGCAATTTGTTTCTCAACACACTCAATGAAACAATAAAGAGGACATTTCCTTCAATAATCAATCCAAAGGATTGGGCATTTTGTCATGCTTTGAAGATGATGCGTGAGCTGAATGATGAATTTGGGGATTACCTAAGTGATTATTTGGATACTGAAGAGAAACAGCTAGAATGGTTGCTCTTGGGCATTTACTGGGGGAAAGATGAAAGATATGAACAATATTGTTTTGAGCCGTACCTCTTTTATAATGATTTGGTCTTTGGGATACCAGAGGACAAATCTTATCAAGGTAATGCTATCATCGACAAAATCTTAGAAAATACTAATAGTGATGATGTAAAGACATGCATATCCATCATAAAAGGTGAAATTCCTTTGGATAAACGAAATGTTGATAACTATCCTATTTTGAAAAAGGCTAGATTCTACGAAGAAAAATGAGGATGGCAACAATACAGCAATTAAATTACAGAATAAATGAACAAAAATATACAGACAATATTGGATATGCTAGAAAGTAATACTTTTCAAAAAGGGGTATTATTGGATATTCTCAAATCTTATGGTGAAGATATTGCATTGATGCCTATCAAGTTGTTTGCGAACCAAAAGATTTTAAGGACACGTAAAAATGAAGACGATGTCTTTGGGTATATTCATGAACTCTCATATCCACCGAAAGAGTATGCTCGTACAGACCGGGCATCAATAGAAGGTAAACCGATGTTCTATGCAAGCATTTTCACTAAAGAAGTTGAAAAGTCTCATGCATATCCAAGAATTATCAGCGCATTGGAAACGATTCCATTATTACGGGCTAAAGGAACTAGTGGACAAAATTTAATTACTCAAAGTGTTTGGATGATAGATGAAGAAGTTCATGCATATTCTTTCCCTTTATCTTCTCAATATAAGAGAGCTTGCTCGGAAATTAATATGCTTAACTCTGATTGGGATAAAGTTCTGAAGAATGAATATTCAGAAGACTCTATCGAATTCTTCTCATTTATAGGTGATTTGATGGCAAAACCTAACGAATCATGTCTTTATGAAATTACCGCAACTAGTATTGATTTCATCTTAGAACATTTTGCTTTTGATGGTGTCTTGTATCCATCGGTTCAGGCAGAAGGACAAGGTATGAATATTTGTATAAAGCCCGATGTCGTTGATAGTAAAATATCGTTTGTAGGTGCAGCTACAGAAGTGATTGTTAGAAATGGTGACAATTCTCAAATACATATATTAGGAAATACTCATATGTTAACTAAAGATTCTTTTGAATGGGTTCTAACAAATGATGGGAAAATGTTTTTGCAGCAAATTGGCCTGTTAGCACCTTCCTTTCAAAATACCCCTATCGTTATTCGCTCAGAAAGCCTAATGTAGTGTCAAATATATAAAACGGATTATGAACACAAACACTCAAATAGACAAGATAGATAAAGTACTCTCGAAAATATCGGGCAAGGAGATGAAAGCCTTTGTGCGACAGTATGCAGCTACGCATGAGGACTTCGCTACAGCTTTGGTGGAAAAGTATTGGAAGCCAGAGCGTGGCAACTATAAGGAACAGGTGGAGGCTTGTTTTGCTCATGCAGGAGTGTCGGGCAAACGATTCGGGCAACCCCAACTGGACTGGAGGAAGATAGAGCAAGACCTGGCTGCTATGCTGAGGAAAGCCAAGAACATGAAGAAGAAAGGTAATCTGATTGATGCTGCCTTGATAGCTGGATATGTGATGACTATCACTTGCCGAGAGTTCAAACACGACCATCTGGCTTATACTCCTGCCAGATATGATGTTTGGGCAGAGGAAAACAAGGTATTGAAGAATATTGTTAACCAGTCGGCAGACATGGTGAGGAAGTTGTTGATCAATAGTGATGAAATAGAGGAGGATTCTCGCTTAGGTATGCTTGGAGAGATCGCTGAGCAATGCGAGGAAATTGGCGATAACTATTTCATGCGCTTTGAGTGGTTTGTAGATGAGGCAATGCCGTTGCTTTGCGGTGATGATGAAAAGGCGTATCTGGCTCATATCAGCAAGCGACTGAAAAACAAGAAAGAGAAATACTTCCATTATCGTTATTACATCCAAAAGGCTGATTACTGGGCAGCGCATGGAAAGCGTGCAAAGGCAGAGAAACTGATGTGGGAGAAACGGGATGACGAGAATATCCGTGACCATTATATCGACTGCCTCATTGAATGGGGCGAGTATAAGAAAGTTGTTGAGGTGATAGACGATAACAAAGACGACTTTCACTCCTACTCCAAGAAATGGGAGGACAAAGTGGTGAAAGCATTGAAACTATCAGGTGACAAGGATTGGCTGATAGAAGAATGCAAGAAACGATTTATCGTCAGTGGCTATCGAATCAAATATTACAAGGCTCTGAAGGAGGTGATAGATAGAAATGATTGGGCTGCATTCTTTGACGAGCTTTGGAAAATGCCCGATTGGGAGCATGATTATGAGGATGCAGAAGCCAAGATCCTCGTCAAGGAGGGTCGGTTGGACTTGCTCAAGGATATGTTTGTGCATAAGCATTGGAACCTATGGGAACTTTATCCGGAATATATCAAGTATGTGCCCAAACAAGATCATGCCTTTGTGGGTGAGATTCTATTCAAGGACATCAAGAGATTGGCTTTGCTCAAAGAAAAGCCAAAGGAGTTCAACTGGCTGTTGGGACAAATAGAGCGCGTGATGAGAAAGTCTGCTGCCGTGGATAAGATTATTAAGAATGGTATCAGACAGCTTATTGCAGATTATCCAGACAAATATTATTTCAAAAGTTATTTGGGAAGCATCCTGTAGTAATATTTAGTGCTTATTTAGCGGAATGACAAGAGAAGAATTTGCAGAGAGATGGCAGCATCAGCATTATCCAACAATGGATTTACAGGCTGAGATGCCATTCTATTACGATATATATCAAAGAATTTGCTCCGTTGCGAATGATGGAAGCAAGAAAATCAATGAGTTTTATGTCATCCAGATACTGTTGTATGTGGAGAACATGGGACATCTAAAATTGGATGGCGTATATGCCCTGCTGTATCGCTGTTCGGAAGATATGGTGGGACATTGGTGCGGACTGATGGAGTTGTCTACTCCAACAGTAAACGCAGTGAAGATGATTGTGGGTGAAGCCATTGGAAAAGCTCCAAAGAGCGGCTTGGTGAAATGGGTTCAAGAGAGCGTGAAATCTCATGATTTCAACGAATTGAAGTCCGTGGCTTTGTTCTTTGCCCATGCTGATTTGGCTGTCGGCTTGCTTTTTCCGAATAGTCATTACCGAGAAGAGGTATATCTGCAGCTCTTCAATGAGGATAGCAGGATTGCATCCAACATGGTGTCTTCTGATTTTGCTTTCAACTGGAAGGATAAGGAGGGAGTAACGGTGATGCAACGCCTTGGTCATTGCTTTGAGCGGATGGGAGATGCAGTAACGGCACATTCCCTTTCCACTATCCGAGGTATTCGGTTGGACTGTTACCGTGTGGTGGCATCGAAGGATGGCAAGCTGACCTTGATGAACAAGGATAACGAGCAGTACTCTCCTGTTGTTGTCACGACTCCTATTCCTGATGGACATCAGGAGATGTGCCTTATCTGCCAGATGGTGGGATGGAATGGTGAGTATTATATCAATGGTTCTGGCATGTGGATGGACATGGCTGTCTATGAAAGATGGGACAACAAGAAACTATGGGATGGTATCGAAGAGGATGAGCGTGATGACTGTTCCTGTTCCTACTTTACGACACCTTCTGGTGAGCATGTGAGTTGTTATGAGGATGCTTATGGCGAGGAAGATCCTGATGAAATTTCTGATTTCGATTTATGGGGAAATCTGGATTTCAATCTTGGTAAGGACCCTATTGAGGCGGAAGCAGCAAGGAAGCGGAAGCGAAACAGAGAGGAAGGTCGAAAGCAACCGAATTACAAGTACAAGCCTACGGGTAAGAGTCCTTCACAATATTTTGTAAGAAAAATCAACGAGGTGTTTAAGTGGACGGTGGAGGATTCAACCGACCTCAACTACGGCTTGCGTGTGTTGGAAGGTTGGATGAAGCAAGCACATGTTTATCTGGAAGGCATCAACTATGCTTATGCTCACTTTATCGCCTCTTCTATTGTCTTCAGTGGTGCCAACTACTCAGATTGGTATATCGCAGACTATCCGAAACAGGCTACTCGCATGAAAAAGATTGTGCGTGATGGCTATGAGGTGGTAATGGAGACATTACCACACGACCCATCCAACTGGAGAGAAGCCTTTGCGAAGATGCTGAAGCAATTGAAGTCTTATGGTTGGGAGATTTTCAAAGGCAAAGGGGCTTTTGATCTTGATAAAGCCATCAAGGATGTTGAGAATCTATTGAAGAAATAATTTCTTTGAAATGAAGGAAATCAAGTTATTTGATTACCAAGAGGATATGAAGGAACGGATTGAGAAGGCGTTGCGCCTTCATCGGTCCGTGATGGCACAAATGCCAACGGGAACAGGTAAGACATACCTGTTAACAGCAGTCATAGACTCTTTCGTGAACAACAATCCAATGGAGAATGTATGGATTGTTGCCCATAGAAGAGAGCTTGTGTCGCAGATAGACGAAACCGTAAGAAAGTTCCATTCTTATTCCGCATCAAACACCTCTTCCCTATTGTCATCCGTCAAGGCGATGTCAATCCAGTGGTTGATGAGACACTATGACGAGATAGAGGAAGAACCAGGAATGATAGTGATTGACGAGGCGCACCATGCACTCGCCAAGACCTATAAGGAAATGTGGGAGAGATTCCCGAAAGCTAAGTTCCTGGGACTGACGGCTACACCTTGCCGATTGAACGGTAAAGGATTCACAGACCTCTTTGATGTATTGGTGCAGTCGTGGAGTGTTCCTGAGTTTATCAGCAAGGGAAGATTGGCAACATACGATTTCGTGAGCATCAAATCGGATGGTGTGACACAACGGCTCATCAACTCCTTGCAGAAGCGAGGGGCAGATGGTGACTACCAGAACAAGGAAATGGATATGTTGCTGAATAAGAAACCGAGCATAGAAAGACTCTACCGGAGCTTGGAAGAATATGGTAAAGACAGAAAGGGCATCGTGTATGCTATCAATATTTCTCATGCTCAGAAAATCACAAAACTGTATCAAGAACATGGCGTGAAAGCCATAGCCATAGACTCGAAGACACCTGCCACGGAAAGACAACAAGATATTGAAGCTTTCAAGAAAGGCGACATTCAAGTATTAGTGAATGTAGATATCTTTTCGGAAGGCTTTGACTGTCCGGATATGGAGTTTGTACAGCTGGCACGACCAACGCTGTCGCTTGCCAAGTATCTGCAGATGGTGGGACGTGGATTGCGAGTGGCTAAGGGAAAGAAGAACTGCGTGATTATAGATAACGTGGGACTGTATCGGGTGTTCGGATTGCCTTCGCAAGTATGGAACTGGAATGCTATGTTCGAAGGAAAGCTGAAAGTTGGCAAGAAAAAGGAGACTCCAAAGGAAAGAGAGTTTTTCCTGATGAACGAGGAGCAAGACGATATTCAGATTCATCCAGACTCAGAAATGATGATGGTGATGAGCCATGAGGAATTGCTCCAAACGATACAGTATCGTAAGTTTGTAGATAGCAAAGGGGAGTTTGCCATCATCAAGCTGCCTGATGGAAAGATGACGGTAGTGAATCGACAAGGAGAACAAGTACTGGAGCCAGGCGATTACTATGACATGAAACTGTTGGATGGCAACATCCTGTTCTACCGACCTCGCAGAAAGGAGGTGTGCTATTATGACCTGTTGGCAAAAGCTGTCATCGATGATGGCACTAACGTAGCAGAAACACCTCAGGTTGTCAACATAAAAGGATGGGAATTTATAGAATATAACGACATCTTCATGTCTCGAACCCAAGAAGAATTTTCTCTGCCCTATCGCCCTTCACAATATGATTTTCTGAATTATGGGTATTATATGATATTCAGATTCAGACCTTCTGCTATCGGTTGTCAAGTATGGTACCATTATGAGGGTGGTGAAGGGAAGATGCGCATGAGCTATGAAGATAGCAGGAATGTGTGTTTCCTGCGTAATGATTACGAACATGTGTATTGGTTATGTGCTGTCCTGTATGGTGAACATATCGTTGTCATGGACAGCAAGCAGGACTACTACCTGGTAGATTCAAATTTGAAGAAAACCTATATAGGATGCAATAACCCAAAGAACAAAGAGGAGGATTTACAATATGTAATGCCACGTCTTGGCAAGAAATACTATCATGAGGCGATGCTGCAAAAGAAGAAAATGGAAGCAAGCGAGATGCTTCTTTTGCATGAGAAGTCAGAGGCAGGACATGTGGAATTGTATCAAGCAGGAAAGAAATGGGGTGTGAAGGTAGATGGTAGAGTTATCGTGCCACCCCTCTACCACAGTATAGCGCAACCTGTCGGTGCTTATTGCGCCTTTGAACAGGTTCCCAGACATTGGGGTGTTATGACATTGAAAGGAAAAGTGATTGTTGATGCCAAATATGAGAAGGTAGAGATTCGTGACAATGGAATCGCCGTGGTAACAGGCATCACGGGAAAAACACAGACAATCAATCTGAAATGACGAAAGATATTCAGCTTTTTGATTATCAGGAGGACATGGTGAAGAGAGTGCAAGAGGCATTTAGCCACCATGACTCAGTGATGGTACAAATGCCGACAGGAACGGGAAAGACGTATCTGCTTGCCGCCCTTGTAGGTTTGTTCCTGAAAGAGGAAGTGTGGGTGATAGCCCATCGTCGTGAACTCGTTTCACAAATCAAGGACACCTTGGAAAGATTCTTCTCTTCCCTAAAAACCACCTCCATCAAAGTGACATCGATACAATGGCTGTCGAGACACTATGGAGAGATGGAAGAGAAGCCGGGGTTGATAGTGATAGACGAGGCACATCATGCTTTGGCAGAGACTTACGCAGAAGTGATGAATGCCTATCCGAAGGCGAAGAAGTTGGGACTGACGGCTACGCCCTATCGTTTGAACGGCAAGGGATTCACGGACTTGTTTGACACCTTACTGTGCTCATGGAGTATGGAGAAGTTTATTGCCGAAGGACGATTGAGCCTTTATGACTACTACTCCATCAAGCCAGACAGTGCTGACCAGCTGCTGATAGACTCGTTGCAGAAGCGAGGGGCTGATGGTGACTATCAGCAGAAGGAGTTGAACGAGGTGATGGATGTGAAGCCATCACTCGAAAGACTATGCCTTACTATCAAGGAGTATGTGCCTGGAAAGAAAGGTATCGTATATGCTATCAGTATTCAACATGCTGAACATATTGCTGAGTTCTATCGGGAGAATGGCATCAAGGCTGTAGCGATTTCGAGCCAGACACCGCTTGCAGAGCGACAAGAGCTTATTGAAAGATTCAAATCTTCCTCGCTCTCATCTTCCCTAAATTCCACTTCTGATGATATAGAAGTGTTGGTGAGTGTGGATTTGTTCTCGGAGGGCTTCGATTGTCCTGATGTGGAGTTCATACAGTTGGCAAGGCCTACGCTGTCATTGGCTAAGTATATGCAGATGGTAGGACGTGGACTGCGAGTGGCAGAGGGGAAAGATTACTGCGTGATACTGGACAATGTAGGACTGTATAAGCGGTTTGGATTACCATCTGTGGATAGAGATTGGCGGAGCATGTTTGAAGGACATACTTCTCTGGAGAACATTCTGCAAGAGGCGTGTTTGCTAGTCAATAGTCACAACTGCAGGATGGATGTGCTGATGGATGGTGATGAGGAGATGATGAAAATCATCAACCATGAGCGCCAGCAGCAGATGATTATGGACACCTATGGTTATGAGATTGTAGAAAGCGAAAAAGGTCTGAAGGGCATCAAGGATAAGGATGGCAAGATGATATTGGAATGTCAATACAAGAAGATAGAAGTGACCAACGATGGTTTTGCCTATTGCTATATAAGAAAGAAAGTAGGTCGGAAAGAATGGATAGACTTACAGAACAGGTTGTGGTTTGCCAATAAGCCACAAAGTGTGAAGCTGATGGGCATCGACTTCTGTACAGAGGACGGCAAAAAGCTGTACCCTCGCATCCTATCGAAGTATATTGATGAAAAGATCTATCTGACGGTGAAGACCTTGGAACTGCAAGTAGGAACAGGACTGAGCTGGAAGCATAGGTTTATTCCTTGGGACGAGCCGAATAAGGTGTATCTGTATAAAGAAGGAGAAGGCAACTCACGACTGTATGTTGATGAGAATGAGCAATATTATGTGCAGAAAAATATCGGCAGTCAACTAGAGGAAGTGGATTCTCGTGAGAAGTTAGCAGAGTTTGCCAAAAGAGACAAAGAAGAAAGGGAGGAGAGCTTAGAAAAGCTTAAGAATTCATATAAACATTATGAATATTATCCTGTTGATAATCTCTATCCTATCAAGAAATATCTTGGAACAGCAAAAGATAAGATAACAATAGAGAAAGACGGTATTTGGCATGTGGAGGATGCACAGGTTAATGAAAGCTATTGGGTTGACCCTATCACACATAGGAAACATTATACAAGACCTGTCCTGTTTAAACGTGGCTATCTAAACATCTTAAGGGAAGGCGACTGGTGCTATGTTAGAAACATCCCTGGACTCAGAGACAGACCATTAAGGCAATGGGAAATTGTGGCAGATGACAACATCTGTGTCATCAATAATAAGTATCTGATAGAGAAAAGTGAGACTGACCAATGGTACAAGATATGCAGGAGAACAGATGACTTCAGTTACTTTTCTGTTCTGGCATGCTTTTATGAAAGTGAATACATCAAGGATGATACGGAAATTCAAATTACTCAATTTGATGGCGAAGGCTTGAAAATGACCCAAGAAGGATTTCCTTATACACCACTTGTGATAAGAACACGTAAAAGAAGTAGGTGGCTGTGACAAAAACAGACCGATGTGAACAAGAGTTCACATCGGTCTGTTTTCGTTTATGTATGTTTCTTCGTAGAAGGATAGAACAGATGGTCTTTGTCCAAGAATACAGGATAGAACACAGATTCTATGATGTAACCAGCAAGCCTTGGCTTTTGACCGCCGATTTTCCGAATCGTCCCCCAAGATACCTTGCCTTTGATATGAGGAGGAATTTTGAAGTGGCTGTTTTCTGGGAAATCACCATATACCTTCAATAGTCCCTGCTGTACCGCTTCTTGTCTTGTAAAAGAGCATACTTCTACAAATCGCCCTACAAGTTTATCAAGCATTTTCTCTTCTTGCCATTTTTCAAGAGTCTGTCCTGGAGGGCATTGGTTGAAATCGAAATCCTTGAAGTTAAAAGACAACTTTGGCTGTTCATCTTTCACCTTACGCTCATCTCTCACATTGGCAGTACGGCTTTCGGAAGCAGCAGTGCTTCTGAACTTGTTCTCAAACTTACTCTTCTTTTTTGCTGCCATACTCAATGATGAATTTATCAATATTGCCGAAATAAGGAATAGCACCATAGCGTCCCAGCAGATAATCCTTAGAGAAAGACGCATCGTTACGGACACTATTAGCCTGATTGATTTTGTATTCCACTAGAGAGTACAAATCAGATGCACCCTCAGAAGATTTCTCTGCGAACCATATCTGATCACGACGAAGCAAATCCTTACGCAAGAGGTTTGTATCGTGAGTTGTTATAATCAACTGTGCCCCCAAGGTATTCATCACACTATAGAATAGTTTGAGCAATTCTACTGACAACTGTGTATGAAGACTTGCGCCAAACTCGTCAATCACAAGCACACCACCATTTTGGATGGTGTCGAAGAATGGTCCAAGAAGAGCAAACAGTTTGGTTGTACCCAAGGACTCAAATTTGAAATTCAACTGCTCCTTACCAATTACCGCCCCATTGTCATACAGATCATGGGTTGAAAGAATTTCCAACTCATGTTGCTCAATCCGTTGGTTGGAATCTGTCGGGAAATGGATGCCCAAACGAGACAATATTTCAAAAGGAGTATCTTGCGTATCAACTTCCTTGACATTCTCTTTAACGTTCATATCCTTGATGCAATTATCCACTATGCCAATCATGTTGAGGATTTGCTTGCGAATCAAAGGATTGTGTATAAAAGTCCTTGCAGTATAAGCCAAGGTGTTATCGTCTAAACCTGAAAGAATATTGAAACGCTTACGAAACCATTCTTTTACCTTCATTGCCACTTCCACATTGAATTGAGCTGCAGTGGAAAGGTATAGGGCATTACTTCTGGTTTTTGTGTCAACTCCTCTTGCACCCTTTACCACTTTTGAGTTGACCTTGATATTTTGTCCTTCACGCTTAAAACAATAGCTCTCTTTTGTACTTCCTTCAAGTAACACGAAGAGCCATTCGGTCAGCACTTTGTTCTGACTGACCTCAAATCCATATCTGTATCTTTCTCCATTGCAAATGAATATCATTTGCATAGAAATAGGCTCTTTTGTACTTTCCACATCAAAACGATAGTGAAGAAGAGAGAGACGCTTAACGATGCTCTCATCGACAAATGACCGTAGCACCATAGACTTGAAAATATCCATGGCTGCAATTACAGAACTCTTACCCGAACCATTTGCTCCATAGATGGCGGCAGACCTTAAATAACGCTTGCCGTTATCCATGATGTAAACATTCGAGTAACCATCATTGCTCTCGCACTCCTTGACAGTAGTACTAGCAACCATACTAAGCGAAACCTCATCCCTATATGACATAAAGTTTCTTATCGTAAATTCTATCAGCATTTGTTCATACGTTCTTGTTTGTTACGGATGCAAAAATACAAATAAATCTCCATATAACCATAAAAATTGAGATTATTTCACAAAAATCACAATAATATGTACAAGAAAACTACTTTTTGTGACTTTTGATGTAACAAAAAAGAATTTTGGGATCGAAAATTATTCCTTTATGTTTGGTCACAATATGCAGATGCTCGCCTGTTGCACGTCCTGTGGAGCCTGATCTACCAATAATGGTGCCGGCAAAAACAGGAGTTCCTGGGGCGATATGAACTTTAGATAGATGACAATAGCTGATGGTGAAGTCGGCATGACGGAGGACGATGTAATTGCCAGAGCGAGCATCATAGCCAACCTTCTCCACTTTACCATCCATCATAGAATACACAAACTCGTTATGCGCTTGAAGGTCTATACCATGGTGCATAGACTTTCTACCATTGATAGGGTCACGGCGATAGCCGTAAGGGCTGGTGACCTTGATAGATTTCAGTGGATAAGTGATGCTTGGATAGCTGCTTATCCACTGTTTTTGTTTGTTATCCACAGAGTCTGTTTTCTGCTGAGGTAGATTCACCATTATAGAATCCACTGATGAGTTAGCAGGAAATGAAGACTTCTCCTCTACTTTCCTGATTTTGTAACGGCATGCGTTGTTGCTGACGGTATTGAACTGCGCCTTTGCACTCGATACCGCCAACAAACTAATTGTCCATAATGCCACTATTTTCCTTTTCATGGTGCAAAGTTAGGGAAAGAAATCAAGAGTAATATACAATGCAGCTAAAGTATAACATAAAATAAGATTAAAGTATGATTGAGAGTATGAAATGACGTTGTAATCATAATAAAACGGAAAAGATTGGACGGTGAAGCATGGTCTTTCTTGTATTCATTACTCTTGGGCTATCTTTGCATAATCTTATATAAGGTATTATTCAAAATATGAATCAAAATATGAAAAGAAACTCATTTGAAGAAAGCGAAGTGCCGTATCAGACACTTGCAA
>ERZ1023666.64-NODE-64-length-50602-cov-40.847686_pt1 | contig 50602 bp, 42 predicted proteins | sample MGYA00380341_ERZ1023666 | MGnify/ENA primary metagenome ERZ1023666 (study PRJEB33179, sample SAMN07448983) | human gut metagenome | biome: Human-gut; feature: Human associated habitat; material: Faeces | host: Homo sapiens | place: India: Bhopal | collected...
TCCCAGAGGCTTGTCGTCTTGTGCTCGAAGCTGGCACAATGGGCAAGGGTGGAGAGATCTTTGTCTTTGATATGGGTGAGCCAGTTCGCATTGCTGACCTTGCCCAGCGTATGATAGATCTGTCTGGAGCAAAGAACATAGAAATTAAATATACAGGTCTTCGTGATGGAGAGAAACTTTATGAGGAGGTTCTGAATGATGCAGAACAAACCAAACCTACTGTTCATCCTAAAATAAAGGTGGCAGCAGTAAGGGAATATCCTTATAATCTTGCTCTTAAAAACGAAAAGGACTTGTATGAGATTTCACTTCATTATGACGATATGGCTATCGTAAAGAAGATGAAGGAGATAGTGCCGGAATATAGGAGTAGGCATAGTAAGTATGAAGTGTTGGATTAGTAACTATAAAAATAATTAAGGTTACAAAAACAACGACAAATTCTTGATACAATTCACCATCCAGCATCGGCTTCGCCGACAAATTAAACATTCTTGCTTTAGCAAGTGTCTCTACGAGCCGAGCGCTACACTCAACATTTAAAATTACCATTGGCAACTATTCATCACCATACTGACACATCCGAATTTGTTGTGTGTATTTATGCTTCTAACATTAAGCGTTTCTATAATGAGCAAGACAATAAAGACAGAAATGGTAGTGATGAAAGTAGGAAGTAGTATTTGATGTGAAAGCGCATATATCCAACCCTATTACAACAGAACAAAAATTATAATAAATAAATTAGTAAATGTCAAAAACATCTTCAAACAACAACACACGAATAGCCAAGAACACTCTAATGTTGTATTTCAGAATGCTCTTGTTGTTAGTAATTAATCTATATACAAGTAGAGTTATTCTGAGAGAACTCGGAGTGGATGATTATGGTATATATAATGTAGTAGGAGGAATCGTAGTAATTCTTTCATTTCTGAATAGTGCTATGGCAGGAGGTACTCAACGTTTTATGAACGTTGAAATGGGTAGGAATGATCAAAACGCTCTTAATAAAGTATTCTCCACAAGTCAGCAGATACATGTGATTGTTGCTATTGCAGTATTAGTTATAGCAGAAACAGTAGGATTATGGTTTCTAAACAGCCATATGAACATACCGACATTACGTATGGAAGCAGCAAATTGGGTATACCAGTTTTCCGTTTTTGCTGCTATATTTGGTATATTTACAGTGCCGTATAATGCAGCAATAATATCACATGAGAAAATGTCGGCTTTTGCTTATATAAGCATCTTGGAGGCATCCTTAAAGCTTATAGTCGCATTTGCCATAATCTGGTCTCCATTTGACAAACTGATTTTTTATGCATTCCTTATGCTTGTCATCGGTGTCATTAACTGTTCTATTTATGCTGTTTATGGAATAAGGCATTTTATAGAATGTAGAAAAACAACCGCAAAGATAGACAAACCTATGATGAAGCAGATGCTGTCATTTTCAGGATGGACGGTTTTTGGTAACTTAGGATATATTCTTCATACACAAGGAATTGCTATCGTTATAAATATGTTCTTTACCGTAGCAATAAATGCAGCACAAGGAATCGCAAATCAAATAAACGGTGTTGTGACCCAGTTTGCAAATAATTTCCTTGTAGCCCTTAATCCACAAGTAGTAAAGACATATGCTGCTGGTGAGTATGAGCAGATGCATATTTTGATTATCAGAGGTTGCAAGATGGCATTTTGTTTGATGGCATTCTTTGTCATTCCACTCACTCTTGAAGCCCCTACTGTTTTAAAGTTATGGTTAGGAATAGTACCAGACTATGCTGTTATTTTCATGCGTTTGGTTTTGCTTATTTCTCTTGTCAATTCGTTTAGTAGTCTATTGGTAGCTGCGAAAGGAGCTACAGGAGATATAAAATCTTATCAAATTACACTTACTCTAATTGGTGCATTACATCTCCCATTTGTATGGATAGCTTTTAAATATGGTGCTGGAGCAGAATATTCTATGTATGTTTACCTTGCTCTTGTTATTATTATGCAAGGTGTTCGTATATGGTTTGTATGTAGAAGCATAAATCTAAGTATAAGAAAGTTTCTGAAAAAGGTTCTTGCTATCTGTCTTGCTGTTTTAATACTCTCGTCAATAATTCCTACAGCTTTACACTTAACATTAAGCCCATCTATATTAACGACAATATTAGTAGGAGGAATTAGTATTGTATGTGTAATTCTGTCAACATTATACATTGCTCTGACAGCATCAGAACGTAAAGCCATAATAAAGCCGATAATGGCTCGAATTCGTAAATAAAAATAAAATAAAAAATATTTCAATAGTATGTTTGTAAATGATAAAATGGTTCTTCAGCTCGTAGCTTTGTTGAAGAAATTTCAGATTAAGAAGATTGTAGTATCTCCAGGTAGTCGTCACAACAAGTTGATAAATTCTCTTCAGGCTGACAATTACTTCAAGCTGTATCTTGTAGTTGATGAGCGTAGTGCCGCTTTCTTTGCTCTTGGACTTATACAAGAAAGTGGAGAACCAGTAGCAGTTACATGTTCATCTGGCACTGCTTGCATGAATTATGGAAGTGCCATTGTAGAAGCATTCTATCAGCGTCTGCCTTTGCTTGTTCTTTCAAGCGACCGTGTTCCTGAGTTGCTTAATCAATGTGAAGATCAGATGTACGATCAAGCAAGTACATTTATTAATTGTACAAAATACCATTGTCAACTTCCCGTAATTGATACTCCAAGAGATGAGTGGTATTGCAACAGAGTCATTAATGAAGCTCTTATAGAACTCAATCATCATGGTCGTGGTCCAGTTCATATTAACATTCCATTTGCTGCACATCATGGTACTAATTATGATGTAGAATCACTACCTGACGCTCGCAAGATTACTTTGCATCAATTGCCAATGGCCTCATCAGAATGGAAGACTATTTCAGCTCGTTTGAAAGGTAAAAAGGTAATGGTTGTTTGGGGACAGGCTGTGTATCCTCTTAAAGAGGTAGAAAAGGCAGAGAATACTTTTGCTGAAAAGTATAATGTAGCCGTACTTACTGACAAGATGTCCAACTGTCATGCTAAGAATGCTATCATCAATACAACAATAACCATGAGCATCATGAAAGAGAACCAAGCTCCTGCATTACAGCCAGATGTGGTTATTTCGATTGGTGCTAATTATATTTTCAATAATGAGTTAAAGAGATATCTTAAGAACGGTAACGCAGAACATTGGCAAGTAGGATACGAGGATAAAGTATGCGATCCGTTCCATACTCTTACAGATATCTTTGAAATGCCAGAGACTTATTTCTTCAATATGCTTTCTGAAAATTGTGAAAGCAAGACTAATGGTTCTTATTTTGCTGAATGGAAGGCTATTGCTGACATTCCAACACTCCCACAAATGCAATATTGCGAGCTGTACGCCATTACTAAATTAATGAGCCAACTTCCTGCAAATTGTGACCTTCAGTTGGCTAACAGCCAAACAATCCGTATGGCACATTACATTCCAATAAAGGAAAGCATTCGAGTAAATTGCAACCGTGGAGTAAATGGCATTGATGGCAGTATGTCTACTGCTGTAGGCTTTGGAGCTGATAGCAATAGACCTTTATTTTATATTACAGGAGAGCTATCATTCTTCTATGATATGAATAGTCTCTCTATACGTCACCTCTCTAATAAAACAAGAATACTTCTGATTAATAATCAAGGTGGTGCGGTGATGTACGACCAGCCAAGAAATACTCCTGTCGAAGGATTGCCAATATATCTTGCAGCAGGCGAAACAAAAACTGCAAAAGGTTGGGTTGAATCGCTTGGTTTTAAGTATCTTTCGGCAAAGAATAAGGAAGAGGTTGATGCAGGAGTGAATGTTTTGCTTGATGAAAGTATTAATCAACCTGTATTGCTTGAAGTGTTTACGAACCTTTCAGAGGACCGCTATTGTATTGGTGATTATATACAAAGTCAAGACCAACGTTCATTTGGAGAGAAAGTAAGCGGTCGTTTGTCACGAATGTTTAAAAAATAAGATATGAATTTGATTAGGCGTGTTATTTTGTAACGCCTTGGTAGAACAAACAGGATGGGCATATATGGAAAGCCTGAAGACATTTCAGCTGTTGTGAATTTCTTAAGTAAAGATGAAGTATCTTTCATTACAGGTCAAAATATATCCACTGATGACTGAAGAAGCTTAGGACTCAAATAACAGTAACAAATGAATATGCAATATGGTTTGAAAATGTACTTCCTGCATGTTTATATATAAGATAAAATGTTAAATAAAAAGATTCGTGGGGGTGATTCTGAGAGTATTAATATGTTGCGTTTCCCTCTTGCAATACTCGTAGTATTCGTGCATGGCTTTGGTGCTAAAATAGATATCGCTGAACTTCATGCAAGTGGTTTAACAGGAATTGCTATTTATGATTATATCAGACTCTTCTTTTCTGTAGTGATAGCAAGAAGTGCAGTGCCAATCTTCTTTATTATATCAGGATATTTGTTGTTCTTGAAGGTAGAAGATTATTCTAAAACTGTCTATTTGGCTAAGTTAAGGAAACGCTGGCATAGTTTAGTGGTACCTTATTTATCATGGATAGTTTTGTTTATCCTATGGACATTGATGTTTATAGTAGGTGGTATCCTCTTACACGATAAACCTTGGATAAGAATCATTGATTATTTTCAGGAGAATGGTTATCTACACATGTTATGGGATAGTAGCGTTTGGGGGGAAAGATTCACTTGGTTAGGTATAGAAACACATAAAAGTGGACCAGTACTCATTCCTTTTTGGTATATGAGAGACCTGATAATGATGGTTGTCTTATCACCAGTAATCTATTGGTTCATTAAGAAAATAAAAATGATATCCATAGTATTACTGCTTGTAATATATGCTTTTGATATCAGAGTTTCATGGATGAGTGCTACATTTACTTGTGCCAGCTTATTTTTCTGCTTAGGAGCTTACTTTGGTATCAAAAAGCAAAATTTTACAGACGCGCTTTGGAAGTGGAAGAATGTGATATGTTCGGTGGCTACGGTTTTGATGGTATGCCAAACATATACTGGTTCAGCAATGGGAGATGAGATATCAAGGATGATTCATCCATGGTTGATCATCTTCCAAAGTTTTGCTATCATACTATTAGCCTCAGCATCATGTAAGTATTCAAAGCTTTATGACATCAACAAGAAACTGGCAAGAACATCATTCTTTATCTACGCTCTTCATCCGTTTATTCTGGGTTATATTATTTCGGCTGTTAATAAAGTGATGCCGATGGGGGATACATGGTATGTGATGACCTTTAACTATCTTTTCGCACCATTGCTGTGTGTCGGTATATGCATAGGGATATATTGGATGTTGCAAAAGTTGATGCCAGGAGTATTGGGAGTGATTATTGGTGAAAGAAGGAGATAAAAAGTAAAAAGGTAAATAGGGGATTCTATAATTGGATATTTTCGTATTCCCTTAAAAAAATAATATACAATGAAAATAGGAATACTAACTCAGCCGCTTCATTCTAATTATGGTGGCATTTTGCAGAATTATGCGTTGCAGCAAGCTCTGATTAGACTTGGACATGAGCCTGTAACTTTAGATCAAAGAAGTAAGGAGTATCCTAAGTGGCGTTTATTTTTCGCTCAAGTAAAAGGATTGGTTGCATATTTGTTAGATAGCAAACACAATAGGAGGCCTCGTTATGTCTTGGCAAAAGAGGAGGATAGCATCATACGTAAACATCTTATCTCGTTTATAGAGAAATATATTAGGCATTCTTCTAAATGTGCAGGATCTATTGACTTTAAAGCTGAGGCAGAACGATTAGGTATAGATGGATTTGTTGTAGGAAGTGATCAATGTTGGCGTCCATGCTATAATATGTATATAGAAGATATGTTTTTAGCATTTGCCAATAATTTAGATAATAAGAAGAGAGTTGCATATGCTGCTTCATTTGGAACTGACCAATGGGAATTTACTCCCGAGCAAACAGGTGTTTGTTCTGCACTTGCTAAGAAGTTTGATCTTATTACTGTTCGTGAAAAATCTGGAGTCGATTTATGCAAGCAGCACTTAGGAGTTGATGCCATACATGTGGTAGATCCAACTCTACTTCTAACAAAAGATGATTACATTGATTTGATAAAAAATAACAATGTGCCTATGTCAGAGGGAACGTTGTTTAATTATGTACTTGATCCATCACAAGCAATGTCATGTTTAATTCGCAAGATTTCACTTGAGACGGGACTTAAGACATTTCAGGTTTTGCCAAAATACAATGAGGATCATCGTACAAAGAAAGACGTAAAGCAAAGGATAGATGATTGTGTTTATCCCTCGCCCTTAGCATGGATTCGTGCATTTATGGATGCAGATATGACTATTGTAGACTCTTTTCATGGTACTGTATTCTCAATTATCTTTAACAAACCATTTTGGGTTGTAGGAAATAAGGAAAGAGGAATGAGTCGTTTTACTTCATTGCTTTCGATGTTTGGTTTGGAAGACAGATTGATATGCGATGACGATTTAGAGAAACTAGATTATAATAGGCCTATTGATTGGCATAATGTAAATAAATTGCTTGCTGAAAAAAGAGTACAATCTCTTGAAATATTAATGAAATCATTAGAATAGATATGACGAAAATATCCGTAATAGTGCCTGTATATAAGGTAGAAAAATATATAGGAGAGTGTATAAATAGTATTCTTGCTCAAACTTTCAAAGACTTTGAACTGATACTTGTAGATGATGGCTCTCCTGATAAAAGTGGTGAAATTTGTGATTCATATGCCAAAAAGGATAATAGAATTAAAGTCTTTCATAAAAAGAATGGTGGGGTTAGTTCTGCACGTAATTTTGGTATAGATAAAGCTGTAGGCGAATGGCTCTGTTTTATTGATAGTGATGATACTATAGATAGTACTTATCTAGAGGATTTTAAACTATACAAAAAGGGCTATGACATGTACCTTCAAGGTTATAAACGAATTACTCCAGATTCAAAGATAGAGAAATATTCTTTTGAAGATTTTCATAGTAAAGATTATTATGAGATACTTGCATTCTCTGAAGATATTAGAATCATTAATTCACCATGTTATAAATTGTATAGAAGGGATATTGTTATTGATAAAGGTCTATCTTATGATAGTAATACATCTTATGGGGAAGACCATTTATTTACTTTGGACTATGTACGTAATATAAATAAAATACATTATTCTATAACATGTGGCTATAACTATATGATATCAGAGGGAGAATCTCTTTCTCATAAGAGAATACCATTGAAAGAAATAATATATTATACTGTAGTGTCACGAAAAAAACAAATGGATTTATTTCATGCATCTAACTCTATTGTTTATTTAAATGCCATCAATAGGCGTATGGAGCAAAATATTACAAAAACAGTTAGAGAATTGTTTGCGTCAACTAAATCAAAAGAAGAGTATTTTCTCATACATTCTTCATACAGATGTCTAATTGAATCAACAAATCTATGTGGAATCTCTATTTTAAGAAGAATGTATCTAAGGTTATGGAGTATAATGAAACCAAATTTATCATATTGGATACTTATTAAAATACTATAACATGGTTAAACAAAATATTATTAATAAATATGCCAGTTTAAGCTTGATTTTAGGCCCTTTCATTGAGCCATATGCAATAACTGATGGAGGTACGGCAATGTACAAATTTTTTATGTTGTTTAATATATTTTTGTTTTGGAATAAAGGTACACATGCTATTATTTTTCCTAAAATGTATAAACAATTTTTGTTATATGCTCTTTTAGTTCCTACATTAGTAGCATTTATAACAGGATATACAAGTGGATTGATAGGGTCTTTCTTTGCACTCTTGTTATTTACAATAAATATCGTATTAGTGGTTCCACTTGTTAGGGTAGAATACATTAAAAAGTATTATAGAATTGCTGTTTACTTATGTATTATTGTTTTTATAACACAAGAGGTAATGTTCTATATTTCAGGTATAAGATTTATGGCATTGATACCTTTTTTTCATACAGTTTATAAAGGTGTTGATATGGCATCATTTGTTGCACGTATGAGTATGGAAGGTAGAAGTTGTTCTATGTTCCTTGAACCATCACATTTTGCCCATTTCTTATTGCCTTATTTGGCTATGACATTAGGGATATTGCATGATAAAAAGAAATTGTTGAATATAGATGTAATTGTTGTTACTATTGTACTAGTATTTCTAAGATCAGGTAATGGTTTGCTTGTATTAGCAATAATATGGGCTGTAGCAATTCTTTTTTCAAGTATGAATAAGATTATAAAATATGTAATGATTATTCCTTTTTCTTTGTTTGTTGCAATTTATGGTTTCTCTGCATTTTCAGATACAGAGATGGGGCAGTCTGTATTAGAACGTACAGAAGAATTGGATACAGATTTTACACGAGTTAGCTCTGGTTTTATACGCGTGTGGAGAGGATATTATGTATATGATGATCAACCTGATATAGTAAAACTTTTTGGAGTTGGATATGGTGGAATAGAAGATGCAGTACACAAATCGAATTATCAATGGATGTTTAAATCAAATGATGATATATATGTTAATAATGTGCAAGCATTCTTGTTAAGCTATGGTATATTTGGTAGTTTTTTGTATCTCCTATTTCTTTTTTGTATTTGCAAAAAGGAAAAATTCGCTACTATAATGATGGTTGTTACTTTTTTATCTTTGTGTTTTCTAGACAATTTCTTTTGCTCTACAAAAATGTTGCTTATTTTAGCAATTCCTTTAGCTTATAATAATTATAATATAAGGAAAGAAAAGAAATTAGTTAATACCCTTGGTGGTGTTATGGAAAGTCTTCGTTTCACTTTATTTGGTAGATGAAGCGAAGAGGAAAGTAGCCTGGCTGAAATCAATGCCTACGTAATTGAGTTAGTGTGAAATGTTTAAAAACTACATCAAATATCTGAATTCTACATAGTAAAACACGAGGTATGTATACACAATGAACTATACAGATATTAAATGTAATCGGTGTGATGACAAGACTCTTTCTCAGTCTTAATGACTAATGAAAAATCGCCTTTTCCACACTTTATGTCGACATCTATACAAAAATAAGTAATAATTTACATGATGAAAATTTTATATATAGCAACAGCTAATCCTTTTGTGCGTTCTGGTGGAGGAATAGCAAATTTAGCCTACTATAAGGCTTTGAATCATCTTTATCCTAATAGTGTGGATATGGTTTTGCCAGAAGAGCAAGTTCCTACAAATTATAGTATTCATAGAATATTTCCAGCAAAGAGAAGAACTAAATTAAGCAAGCTAATGGCATTTTTAGCAGGTTCAATACATAGGTATAAGGAATGTGTTTCTGACATTCTAAAAAAAGAAAAATATGACATCTGTTTTATAAACGGCGGTTTGTATGCAGGGGATATGATGAGCATATTCAAAGAAGCAAGGGTGAAAACCATAGTTATGCATCATAATTTTGAACGTGAATATCAAAGTACAGTATATTCCAATTTATTATTCAAGCATTACTATGTATCTTATACCATAAAAAATGAAAGAAATGCTTATTTGAATGCCGATGTAAATCTCTTCATTACTAATGAAGACAAGAAACTATTTGAAAAAACTTATGGTAAAACGCATGCTTTAAATCATGTTATTGGAGTTTTTGAACCTTCTTCAGTGAAAATTAATGACTATAAAAATAAAAATAACATTTTCACTGCTGTAATTAGCGGAAGTGTTAATGCAGACCAAACTGTAGCTGGTATTCGTGATTTTCATGATAATTATTGGGACGTTCTTAAAAATGTTATACCAAACTATGAATTGATTTTTACAGGAAGAAATGCAGATCGTTTGTATTCTGTTTTCCATGATTTTAATGATAAGCATATAAAAATAATCCCTAATCCAGAAGATATAAATGAGATTGTGTCAATGGCTCATTTATATATATGTCCAATAAATGTAGGTGGAGGCTTGAAATTAAGAGTCATGGATGGGCTTAGAATGGGGCTTCCAGTTTTAACTCATCAAGTTTCTGCAAGAGGTTATGAACCATTCTTTTCTAAACCATATTTTCGAGTATATCATGATAAAAAAACTTTCGAAGAAGGGTTAAAAGATCTTATTCACTATATCCAAAATGATAGTTCAAATTCATGTAAAAAGAATGAATATGATAGTATTTTTGGAATAGATAAAGGAGTTGACAGGTTCCGAAATTTAATCAACCAACTAAAAGAACAGAAAATAATATGAAAAAATCTTATGTTGTAGATATCTCTGGACGAGTTGATATATATGATGAAGCATTAACCGGTTCACTTAAGAATTGTGAAAGCGAATATATAGTTAAATTGTTGCGACCTCGGAAAGGATTACTATCTTTAGTACCTTATAAATTTGCGACTTCAACTCATATTATAAAAAGAGTATTAAAATTAATAGAAGGACTTATAAATTATCTGTATTTAATAATAATTATTACACTAAAAAGACCATCAGTATTGCATATGCAATGGCTTCCTTTTATGGATTATAATGGATTGGAGATTTATATTCTGAAGATTATTAAAGCGTTGTCAAATAACACAAAAATAGTGCTAACTATTCACAATGTATATCCCCACAACATGAGTGGAAAAGCAAAGATTGCTTACAATATTCGATATCGGAAAGCTTGTAGTTTGATTAATGAATTTATTGTTCATACTTATATTAGTAAGCAGGATGTTATCAGAGAATTTCATTTATCAGAGAGTAGGGTAAATGTTTGTTGTCATGGAGTTTTTGTTCCGTATGGTGTTAAACTTATAAAGTCAAATAGAATAGGAGGAAAATTACATATACTACAGTTTGGTGGCCAATCATTATATAAAGGAACAGATTTACTAGTTGATGCAGTTGATAATTTGGAGGAATCTTTGCAAAAAAAGATAGAAGTACATATAGTTGGCGGAATTAGTAATGATTTTTTGACAGAATTGAAAAAGAAGGATTCTAATAAGAACATTATATGGAAACCATATTTTTTAAAAGATGAAGAGCTTTATGAAGAAATAAATAATAGTGACCTTATTGTGTTGCCATATAGAGCGATATCACAAAGTGGAGTCCTTTTGTTGTCAATATATTTTGAGAAAATGATAATTTGTTCAGACTTGCCTTCATTCAAAGAAACAATGCAAGGTAATGAAGGTACCTTACTTGATGATATATTGTTCTTCAAAAGTGAAGACTCGAAGTCGTTACAATGTTTATTAATGAAGTATATCAATATGGAGATAGATGAGAAGCTTGTACATGAACGAATAAAGAGGTTAAAAAAAATATATTCATGGGATGTAGCAGCTATGTCCACGTTCCAAGTTTACAACAAATAAAATATAAATATGCAATTAGTATTATTATCAGGAGGTTCAGGTAAACGCCTGTGGCCTTTATCAAACAACGCAAGAAGTAAGCAATTCTTGCCACTTTTAGAAAATGAAGACGGTAGCATGGAGAGTATGGTGCAACGAGTAGTTCGTCAGGCAATTGAAGCTCGATTGACAACAGATATTACGCTTGCAACTAATGTGAATCAGTTGGATATTATAATCAATCAATTAGGCGAAACTGTTTCTGTAGTAACAGAACCTGAAAGACGCGATACATTTCCAGCTATAGCTCTTGCTGCTTCTTACTTAAAACTTGTAAAACATTGTTCGGATGATGAGATTGTGGCTATTATGCCTAGTGACCCATACACTGATTTAGATTATTTCAATACGATAGGTCGAATGGTAGAATGTGTTAAACAGAATATGGCCGATCTTGTGCTTATGGGTATAAAACCTACCTATCCATCAGAAAAATTTGGGTATATTGTTCCAGAAAATGAAGATTTAGTAACTATCCCTATAAGTGATTGTAAAAAGGTTGCACGTTTTACCGAAAAACCTACAGTAGATAAGGCTAAAGAGCTTCTTTCACAGAATGCTTTTTGGAATGGAGGAGTATTTGCTTTTCGTTTAGGATATATGATGAATATTGTAAATAAGTATATTCAAAGCGATAGTTTTGAGGAAGTACGCAATCGTTACTCTGATTTTCCAAAGATTTCATTTGATTATGAGGTTGTAGAAAAAGCTGAATCTGTAGCTTTTGTCCCGTTTAATGGAAAATGGAAAGATCTTGGTACTTGGAACACTCTCACTGATGAACTCAATAAAGTAATAATTGGTAATGCTGTAATGGGAACACATTGTGACAATACTCACGTTATTAATGAACTTAAAATTCCTATTTATGTTGATGGACTAAAGAATGTGGTCGTAGTTGCATGTCCAGATGGAATTCTAGCATGTAGCAAAGAGTATTCAGAAGAAATAAAGAAAAACGTAGAAAATTTTACATCAAGGACGATGTATGAAGAAAGACGTTGGGGTACGTATAATGTTTTGGATTACACAAAGTGTGTGGGAGGCAAATATAGTCTTACTAAAAGTGTGACCTTATTAGTAGGTAAAAATATTAGTTATCAATTACACCATAACCTTTCTAAGGTTTTCACGTTTGTGGAAGGAGAAGGTATTTTTGTGCTTGATGGTCAAGAAAAGATAGTTAAAGCTGGAGATACCGTAATTGCTCAAAAAGGGCATTGGCATGCTATAAAAGCCTTGACAAAATTAATTTTCATAGAGGTACAATATGGTAAAGTTGTTGATGGAGAGGATATCGAAAGGACAGAATGGAAGTGGAACGAATAATAAAATGTAAAGTTTTATTATGATTTTGTTGTTTGTGGTGGCTTTTTATGCTCCACTACAAACAACGAATATGTTTCTCCTCTTGATTGTTGATTGAATAAAGCTAAGCATTCGGTGGAAGCCGTATTGTAAGCCAATATATAGTTTTGTACCTTTGCCATCGACTTAAAAAATTCAGATTATGGTACAAGGTAAGAAACAATTAAACAGTAAGCCAAAGTTCGCCGAGGTTGTAATCGGTGACAATGAGGCAAATGAGATGCGTGAGTCTGCAAATGTTCGCAACCATCGCAATCCTTATTTAAAATTGAGCTATCCCAATGGTGTGACACAAATTCTTCCAGCTGACATCAGTATTGAGCAGCTTCGGGCGTACATTAGTATAACAGTGTAGGCTTATGGCTCGAAAGTCTTATTTGTTCTGTCGTGACTTGGATGCTTGCAAGCGAGCAGCGATGATGTACTCATTGTTTGGAGCTTGCAAGGTGTTGGATAAAAATCCTGAGCATTGGCTCTGTCATGTGTTGAAAAACATAAAGACAACGCCAAAGGATAAGCTTTATACTCTTCTTCCTGAATTTTGGGAAGATGATGAACACCGAATACTTACGCTGAGGATGTGATGAATAAAGAATAACGAAGTTATCAATATGTCAAAAATTACCATTAAATTATCGAAATCTCTTTCTGCTAATAAATTTGGCGAAGAAGAGCGTATTCATCATAAGGCTTTTGAGAAAGTATTAGACCTTATTGATAAACAAAAGAATGCTTGCTTGAAATATGATCCAGAGGAAGATGGTTTTCGTCGCTGCAATAATGCTATTTCAATATTTGGAGAGCGTGGAGTAGGCAAGACCTCATTCTTGATGTCCCTACGTAACCATCTGAAAACAGTTAAAGAGGTTGATGGAGAGAATTTGAAGTATGGTGATATTTACCTTTTGCCTACTATCGATCCTACATTGATAGAAGAGAAAGGACATATATTCTTGCTGATTATCTCTTTGCTTGACAAAGCTGTAATGAATTGTTTGAGGGAAGGAAACACTAATTGTGATGTTGATGCATATGAAAGAAGTTGGTCGATAAAAAAGGCTTTATTAGCTAAAGGTCTTCCTTCGTTGAAGTTAGATGGTATGACATACCATGAACCGCAATGGAATGAGGATGAATATGTGATGAACAGAGGCTTGGAGAGTGTGACAGCTGCTTTTGATTTGGAGCAAAACTTTCATAAGTTGGTTCATTTGGCATTGGACATTCTCGGTAAGAAGACTTTTGTGCTTATGTTCGACGATATTGATGTTGATTTCAAACGTGGATGGGACTTGTTAGAGACAGCCCGCAAGTTTCTGACAACACCACAAATGATATTAATTATCAGCGGTAACATGAAGTTGTTCTCGAAGAATGTTCGCAAACAGCAATGGCATAACTTAGGCAAGGAGTTGCTTATCAACGAAAAGGACGAGAAGGGAGCACATGAGTATTATAACCAACTGGTTAATGAGATTGAAGGACAATATCTGTTGAAAATATTGAACAGCGAGAACCGTGTTTATCTGTATGATGTAGGTAGAAACATTCAGATGAATGGTGATGAATATATGGTTGACAATGGTATAGAATCATTACCATTGGATGAGTTGTATGCTAAGATATTGAGACGATATGGTGTTTATGGCAGCTCTAATATACGTGTATTTATTGATTTCTTAGAATCAACAAGTATGCGAACTCAGGTCCATTTTTTATATAATGCGTTACAAATGGAGCAACATGTGGACAATAACAACTATATGGCTGCTATTTCTGCGTTTAGTTCGCGCATTTATGCTCAGAATATCAATATTGAACTTGCAGCTAATGCCGATTTATTCTGTAGTGTGCTTATGCATTATATGATAGAACATAAATCGGTAGAAGACACTTATCAATTGTTGCCTATATTTGATGACACAGACACTAATAGTGTGATGTCTGGCTTCTCGTTTCTCTTTGCAATATTGTGTAGAAACAACAAGGGGATTGTTTTTGACTATTTGACAAAGGTTTGTACACTAAGAAATAGTATGCGCTTCTTGTCTTACGACAAAATAGAGAACGTTGCAGATTTTGAAACATATGACGACAGAATAATTTATGCAACAGCCAACACATTCTGTAAAGAAATAGGTATGTTTCAAAAGCGCAATCTTCGAAGCATTATAGGTAATGCAATGGCTACTACCATATCTTTTAACAGAAGACAGACTTTGGATGCTTCGGTTAGAATTTTGGGTTTTGGAGGATTGGCAAAAGAGAAAAAAGAAGTACTAATAAACAGAATAGACCAAGTGCTTGAAGGTAGAGGCATAGAGCAGGTTCTTGGCTATTTGCCTCTTGTCTGTTTGCTTCACTCTGGTAAAAACGAGCGTGAACTTTATTATAGCTTCAATGCTTTGATTGCCAATGTTGGTCAACTTATCCATTTTGAAAATAAAGAGGGGATACTACAGGCTTTGAGGGTAGCATGTCAACCTGTGAGCTATCAAATAAAATCCGCTATTGCTGTAGGTGACAATACAGAAACAGAATTAAATGCTGACATAGAAATCAGCTTTGATGAGAATTCGTTGATGTTAATTTCGGAAGCCTTATATTTCTGGAAAGAACAGTATAGTGAAAATTGTGCTTACGCTCCATATTTATATGGACGCATAGCTACGAGATTTTTCTTTGCCCAAGCCAATATTTTGGATAATATCTCAAATATGGATAAGGGACTTGGAGATTTGTTCAGTCTTATGGCTATGGCTTTTGTTAATGCTTCATTGATAGAAGAAATGCTTATGAGGGGAGATAACACAAAGGGATTAAATATAAACAATGTAGCTTCTTCGCCTAAGGTTTTGGTGGATAACATAAAAAATGTTACTGCAATAGACAATTGGAAGGATTTGTTACCTTTTACAAGATGGCTTGTTACTTGTCCTTTGTTGTTTCCGTTTATAAAAAATGATACAGTGCGTGGCTTTTCTTTCGAAAGTATCAGTCAAGGAGTTGATGATGATGCATTGCATTATTTATGTAGTGATGTATACATGACATCTATATTAAATAGTATAAGCAAACAGAATCGAAAACAGTTTGTTTTCTCGATTGCAAAAGATAAAATTAATAATACTGTAAATATCATAAATGGAATGGTAGCTGATCCTATGATATTCTTAGATAAGAATAATAGGCAAGAAGCTTATAAATTATTGACTACAATATTTAGATCTATAACAGTAAGACAGTTTAATCTATTGATAGATAAATGTGAAATCTCTGAGGATGGCAAACTTGTGGTTAAGGAATAGCTATGATTTTGTATGATTTCGTGTTGCACTTCATGGACGACACCGAGAGGTTGCTGGCATATAGGAAGAGGAATAGGGTCTTGGCTAATCACCAAAAAGATAGAGATACCAAAAGAAACATGGATGATATCATGCGTATATATGACTACAATGAGTCTTGCATTCGGCAAGGGCGTTTATCAAATTGTACTATCCCCGACCATTGTTATAAGAATTGGAACGAGGATGTTTTAATGTGCAATAATATTCAACCCAAGAATCTGACATTAAAAGATGTCTTTATGAAGGTCTTGCCACTTATTTGTGAAATATTATTTTACGTCAAGGATGATGTGGTTTATGTGAAAGACGAACAATGGGACTATTGGCAACATATATCAAGAAGTTTTTCTCCAATGGTATTGAAAGTAATTTGCTTGTGGAGCAAAAATTACGCTAAAGGTCAATGGAAAGATGTTATAAAAAAGAATTTCGAAAATACATCATTACCCGCAACAGAAAAATTTGTAGGAAAGAACTTGGCTGATGTGCATTTACATTGGAATGAGGGAAAGGAAGCGGATAGAGCTGTTCTGGATATTATCAAAAATCCTTCGAAATATATCAAGCCAAACCGAATAACAGGATCTATAGAGAATTTTAAGGCATTGTTTGGTGATTCGGTATTTGAGGATATTTATGAATTGGCTCTTGAGGGTGAACAATATATTACTACCATTAATGCATGTAATATAGAGAACCCTTTTGCTGAGGACGAATTACTTATGCGCCATGCCTGGTTGTTATTATATGTTTTTACTCAATTGAAGGTTAAAGGTAAGTTTGATGATTTTATTGCTCTTCATTATCATTTGTTAGTACTTGGTGAATTAAGAAAACGATTGGTTGTGCAAGTTAATCAATTTGGATTGGAACAATTTAATCATACGCTTAAAACCCCATATCGTGGAGCGAGTAATTTTGAAGATGGCAAACAAGTGAAGCAAATACTTGGTAACAAGTTGGATGTTTGTAATCGTATTGAGTTTCGTGTCTCACCAAATCAATTAAAATCAATCGATGAAATTCGGGAAGGCATAAAAAGGCATATCCCATCAGAAAGTAAACCTGTTGTGGATTTTGTTTGCTCTGTTTCGAAAAGTTTTTCTTTATCAAGTTCGAAGAAATCTGAAATGAGTTCTTATTTGCAGAATGTGATAGGTACAGCAATCCGACCTAAGTTGAATAAAATTGTAGGAGTGGATATTACAGGTAAGGACTTTGGCGTTTCTCCTGCAGCCTTTGTTGATTTTATTAATACATTAAGGGTTGACTATAAATTTGAGAAATTTACTTATCATGCAGGTGAAGACTTCTTTCATATAATTAGTGGTATGCGCACAATATACGAGGTGATTAGATTTCTCAGGTTTGACAACAGATGTAGAATAGGTCATGCTTCGGCTGCTGGTATAGATCCAATGAAATGGGTATGGTGTGTAAAAGGTGTTGTCCCTATGAGGCAAGGTGAATACCTTGAAGATTTGATTTTTGTATATCATTTTATCAAGGAAAGAAGAGTTGATTGCTTGTATAGTAAGTGCAAGCAAATCGAGAAAAGGATTTCAGACATTGCGAGTAGGGTTTATAAAGGATCGAATTTTACTTTGAACTTTATTATTGATGCCTGGCTTAGCAGAACAGTTGTGATAGACGAAGTAGAGTATAATAAGATTATCAAGGTGGATTGTTTTGAGATACTTGATAGTGTAGATATACGCATTTTGCAGAAAGCATTGTTGCATTATATTGCAGATAATGGTTGTGCTATAGAGGCATGTCCAACGAGCAATGTGTCTATAGGCTATGACCATGAACTAAAATCTTATCATCTGAAAACTTGGTTGAAGTGGAAACATTTGAATATATGTAAAGTTCCCGACATTGTTATTGGTTCGGATGAGGTAGGCACTTTCCCTACAAATATAGCAAATGAATATGCTTGCATATATGATATGTTGAAGACTGACGCTGATTTTGATGATGGTCTGATAGATAGAATTATAAATGAGTTGATGGAGTGCTCGCATAGACGTGCATTTGCCAATATTGTAAACTAAAACAAAAAACTTTATATGTACAAACATTTTTTTAACGATTCTTTGATTTTTGGATTGCGCTTGTGGCATTGATTTGTATAAGCCCAATCCTGATAGTTGTAACGTAGGAATCGGTGAAAGCCGTATTGTAAGCCAATATATAGTTTTGTACCTTTGCCATCGACTTAAAAAATTCAGATTATGGTACAAGGTAAGAAACAATTAAACAGTAAGCCAAAGTTCGCCGAGGTTGTAATCGGTGACAATGAGGCAAATGAGATGCGTGAGTCTGCAAATGTTCGCAACCATCGCAATCCTTATCTAAAATTGAGCTATCCCAATGGTGTGACACTAATTCTTCCAGCTGACATCAGCTTCTACTGGTACACGATTGGCTGACTCTATATTTAGATCTTTGCAAGAACATAATGGTAGAAAGTAGAAGCTATTGTCATTGCTTATCTTTCATCACAGGTTTTTTAAGGTTGCACTCTTGCAAAGTTCAGGAAATAAGTTTATCTTTGTATTCTAAAGTATATCTACTAAATAATAGAAGTTATGATACACGAAACAATACATATAAAAAACTTAGGACCTCTCAATGATACTGGCATTATTGAGATAAAACCACTGACAGTGTTTATTGGAAATTCTGCAAGTGGCAAGAGTACGCTCATGAAGGCTCTTGTGTTGATGCGCTACATATTCAAACGCCTTTCCATAAGAGCTTATTTTCATAATTCGCATATAAAAGAAAAGGTAATCAACTTAAGATTCAAGGAATTGTTGCGTGACAACATGAGTGTACTGGTTACTGCTGACACATACATTCACTATGTTGTTACTATAAACGGAAATTCGTATTCTGTAAGTTATTCTGGTGGCAAGCTGTCTTACAACGCTATAATACCCAACGAAGACTTATGCTTCTTCAAAGAAGTGTGGGTTGCGGAATCAAGAAGTGCAATAGCCCCACTGTCAAGTCAGGGTACATTGGCTAAAAACGCTTATTTGGGATTCTTCTTTAATGAAACATTCACTGAATTTGATAATGCTACTGACGCAATAAAGCATTTTGATTTGAACTATATTGGTTTGGACATGAATGTGGAACGCGGAGGTAACAACCAAAAGAAGTTTATACTTAAGCCTAAAGGTAGCAATTATTCTTCGTTTGAACTTCGCCATGCGTCTTCCGGTATACAGACAACTGCGCCTTTAATATCCATGATGAACTATTATGCTCAGGCTTTTGACTTTAAGTCGGCTCAGAAGCGTAGTATCATTGACCTGTTGTTTGAAAAAGACCTTACAACACAGTATCGTCCGGAAATGGAACTTACTGAAATGCCACAATACGTACACATACATATAGAAGAACCTGAATTGAGTCTTGACCCAACATCTCAGATTCAGATGTTGAACGAGATAATACGATTGGCGTTCTATTCAAAGGTCGACAGTCGCGAAATAGGATTGGTACTTGCTACACATAGTCCATATATCATTAATTCTCTGAATCTGTTGATGAAGGCTCACGATTGCATGACGGATATTGACGGTGCTCATATTAGTTATGATGATTTGTCGGTATACCAGATTGTATCGGGAGGAGTGGTTGACCTGAAAGTAAAAAACATTCACTATGTCAATACAGACAGACTCTCAGAGGACATCAATAACATATATGATAAATACCAAGAACTAAAACGTTTGCAAAATGAAGAATCTCTTGGAAAATGACCTTCCTGCATTTTATGGCGTAGGCAGAAGATGTATATGTGATGAAAACATAACGAGTTTAAACGAATTTGACCTTACAGAGGACGATACACAATTTGTTGTTGATTACAAAAAGGGGTATGCGTCTTTTTCTGGTAATCCGTTTAATTTGAGTGTAGTCAATTATGATACATATATTGGTAAATATACAGGTACAAAAATCGCTGATGGTAAGCGCAGATGCGACTTTATCCTGACTGATACTGGCACTGATAATGTTATTATCTTGTGTGAGGTGACAAGCTCTATAGGTGGAATAGAAAATCTATCTCGTCCAATAGAAAAGACCAAAAAAGGTGGGACAAGAGCTGTTGTTTTTCCAAGAGGAAAATATCAAAAAGTAGAACTTCAACTCTATCAGAGCTTGGAAACCTTAACTGAGGTACCATCAATATCGTCGTATATTAACAACAAGAAAAGAAAGGTGTGTTTAATGTCATACCTCATAAAACGAACAGAGAACAATGCTGTTAATGCTTTCAACAGAAATCGTCTGATGGAAGCGGAGGAGGCTGGCGAAAATGGAGCACAGATAAGTTGTCCACAAATAGAACAGTTTGGCTTCGACTATTATAGAATAAGTCATGACTATTCTTTCAAAATAGACAACAACAGAAAATAATATAATATCCCCATCCGAGTGGCGGCATAAGCGCAGAGCGATACTGCGGTGGGGAACTTCACTTTGATTTTATTTTTATTACGACATGCTGTATGGGTTTTGATGCTCATACGGCAGCATATTGTATTCTTTTATATTCAAGCAAAAATTTTATTATGCAAGACTATGGATTGGTGTCTATCATCACTCCCACTTGGGCGTGTGCAGATTTTATAGCTGAAACAATCAAGAGTATTCAATGTCAGACTTACCAGAACTGGGAACTTCTTATTCAAGACGACTGTTCTAAGGACAATACGTTGGAGGTTGTAAAGCCGTTTATGGAGGCTGACAACCGTATTAAGTATGAATGCAATCCAAAGAACTCTGGGGCTGCAATAACCCGAAACAATGCTTTGCGTAGGGCTAAGGGCAAGTGGATTGCCTTCCTTGACTCGGATGACTTATGGAGTGAGGATAAATTGGAGAAGCAACTGACGTTTATGGTAAAGAATGGATACCATTTCTCGTATACTGGTTATGAGGAAATGGATGAAGACTCGAATATTACTGGTGTAAGACTTTCGGGTCCTAAGCATGTGACTAAGTTGGGTATGTTCAGCTTTTGTTGGCCGGGATGCTTGACGGTGATGTACGACAGAGAGCATGTTGGATTGTTGCAGATTGCTGACATCAAGAAGAATAACGATTATGCCATGTGGCTTAAGGTGATACAGAAGGCTGACTGTTATCTGCTTGACGAGTGTCTTGCAAGATACAGACGTGGCAGAAAGGGCAGTGTGTCTACTCATGGATATGGCACAATGATACGTTGGCATTACAAGCTGTGGCATGAGGCTATGGGCATGAATGCAGTGGCAAGTCTGTTTTGGACGGGAATGAACTTAGTGTGTGGAGTGTATAAGAAAATGCACTATGTGAAGAAAACTTCTGTTTAAGGGAATGAATAATTCTGAGACTTTTCTCCTGAAACTTATCTCATTAGGTTTAGGCATAAGTGTTGATAACTATACTCCTTCATCTGTCGATTGGAAATGTCTTTTGAGGATGGCAAACCAACAAGGTGTGTTAGCTATCTGTATGGACGGGTTGCAATGTCTTGATAAGGAGAATGGCTGTTTGGCATCAATGCCAAAGTCTTTGAAAATGAAATGGATTGCTTCTGTAGTGCAACAAGAGCAGGTGTATAATGCGCAATGGAATTCTGCTAAAGGCTTGGCGGAACTGTATGGCAAGCATGGGGTAGACACTTTTGTGTTGAAAGGCTTTTCGTTAAGCAGGCTTTATCCTAAGCCTGAACACCGCCCTTGTACAGACATGGACTGCTATCTGAAGGATAAGTATGAAGAGGGAAACAGGGTTGCCAAGGAGAAAGGGCTGACTGTGGATTGCTGCTATTACAAACATTCAAAGATATTGCTTAGGGGATTGACGGTGGAGAACCATCAGTATCTGTTGCCTATAAAGGGTAGTGGCAAGGCTAAGAGGTTTGAACGTGAATTGCGTTTATGGATAGACAATGGAGGGAATGAGTATATCGGAGGCTCGCATCTGAAGGCTACCTCTCCTTTCTTTGATGCTGTGTATGTGTTGGCTCATGCGCAGGAGCATTTCTTAAACGAAGGTATCATATTGCGCCATATATGCGATTGGGCTATGGTGTTGAGAGCGCATGGGGGCAAAGTGGATTGGGAAGAGTGGAAGCGTATGTGCAAGGAATACGGGATGTTGTCGTTTGGATATGCTATGAGCAGATTGGCTTATAGGGTATGTGGCGTAAATGTTCCGTTTGACTGTCCTAAGGATGATGAGGCTGACAGACGCTTATTAGATGATACACTTTATAGAAAGGTTTGTAATAATGGCAAACGTTCAAAAATACAAGTGAGGATAAACTTGGTGATGAATATGTTTCGTAATAGTTGGAAATATCGAATGTTCTCAGACACAAACTTCCTGATGTTTTGCGGAAGACGTGTGTGTGGATATTTGTTTGATAAGGATTTAGATTAATTAATTATGATATTCAAAAGACTATTTGACATTGTAGCGTCCCTATTGGGACTGCTGTTGATTTGGTGGATATTCCCCATAGTAGCGTTTTTAATCCACAAGAAGATGCCGGGTGGTCCGGCTTTCTTTTGTCAGAAGAGAGTGGGAAAGGATGGCAAGTTGTTTACTTGTCATAAGTTCCGCTCAATGACGGTGAAGCATTCTGGCTCTTCTGTTTCTGTGGCTGGCGATAGTAGAATCACTCCGTTTGGTGCTAAGTTGCGTCATTACAAGATTGACGAATTACCTGAATTATGGGATGTGTTGATTGGTAACATGTCTTTTGTCGGACCTCGTCCTGATGTGCCTGGTTATGCTGATAAGCTGCAAGGGGATGATAGGGATGTGCTGAAGTTGCGTCCTGGCATTACTGGTCCTGCTACTCTTAAGTATAGACTGGAGGACGAAATGATTTCGGACTTTATGAAGGACTTTAGAAACATGAAATACCATGAATTGACCACGAATTATCCGCAAATTAAAATATCGGATAAGGAATATGCTGAGCTGATAGTGAAGAGTGATCAGGAAGTTGCTGTGTGGTATAACGATAACGTGATTTATCCTGATAAAGTGCGCCTGAACTGTCATTACTATCGCCACTACTCGTTCTGGAAGGATATTGAAATGATATTCGCAACGGTGTTAGGATTTAAGGTGAAGTTTGCAGAGGAAGAAGTGTAGGAATTTCAGGTTAATGACCAAATGCAAATATTGAAACTTTCAATAACCATATTAGATATAAAATGCAATAAATATGAAGCGATACAGAGATTGTATAGTGCATTTTAATAATGCAAAGCAGGTTACTTCATTTATGAAGTCGTTAAAATCGAAGGCTTTATCTCTGAATATTGAAGCTGTTGAAAATGGCTCTTCCGTAGTAGGACGTGATATTGATAGCTTGGATTTTCGGATTAAGTCAGACAAGTTACCTTTATCGAGAGTTATCATTTTGGCATATAGAGGTCCAAGGCCAAGAATAGAGGTCGCTAATATCATTCCTACGCAAGCAAGTGGTGTTACCAATCTTAACGTGTCAACATACAATGAGATACTCGATATATTCATAGAAAAGATATTGTCTCCTGTATGTAAAGATTTTGATGTAAAATATGAAAGTAATGATGAGCATTATTCAATAAAAGAATATATACCAAAATCTTTCGAAAAGTTAGACTTATGGCTTAAAGGATACCCTCTTTCATGCCATCCTATGGATGAAGCACGTTGGTTCGATTTTATTGTAGCGCTTGTTAAAAATGAAGAAGAACTTAGTATTTCAACTTTCGAAGAATATATTGTCGAAACTCAAAAAACTTGGACGAGAAATGATATAGAATGTTTTTCTGAGAAATTGGAGTATAGTATAAGACTACTCAAACATTACATTAATGGAGATAGCTAATTTTGTAGTTACTTTAATTTCTATTATCGTGACAGTCGTAGGAATTATATTCTCTTACTATGCAATGATATCTGCAAAAGACGCTTCAATGAATTCAAAGAAAGCCTTGGAATTGGTTGACAATTTTGATGTGTTTGCATTTGTAAGGCAATTTGACAATGCTGTAAAAGATCTATTATTAAAAACTCAATCACCTTCATGGACGAAAGGGAAAAGTGAGAACGAAATAACAAATATATCTGCACCATTACTAAGTATAATACTGGATTTCAACCAAATATATTCGAAACTGAACTTAAGTAAATTAGAAATAGAGACATTGACTAGAGATGTTGAAGAAGTTAGGTCTGCTTTAAAAAAGTTGTCAAATGTACAAGACAACAAACTTTATCTATCTACAATAGATAAGAATTGTTCTTCGATAAGCAAAGTGATGAATAGCTATTTGCAGAAAATAAAGGTTAAAACCTTAAATGACGAATAGTGTTAATCATATTAGAAAAGATTTTACATTATAACATAAGAGGTCCTTTGACATACATATTTGAAGATAATGAACGAACATGTTATAAATCAATTTGGTGACAAGCCTATATATGTAGAACGTAATATAGGCTCTATTTATGTGGGCAATTATGTTGCCAATTCGAGCGAAGCCTTTGCAGACCAATCGTTTGAATTGCAAAATTATGCGCCTAAAATAGACCCTCCGATACAGCGTGATGAGGTGAAATATATCTTAGACTGGATAGCCGAAGACACATTTGCTGAAAAGCCCAACAGAGTTGCTTTACTCTATGGTAGTGCTGGGGTAGGCAAGTCAGTTGTCATGCATGAAGTTTTGCTGAAGATTCAACAGAAGACTGATTATTTGGTCCTTGGTCTAAAAATAGACCAGATTGAGTTTGTTGATAGTGAATGTCTAAGGGAATGTATGCACCTTGCCAAACCTATTGTTTCTGTAATAAGAGACATGGCGAAAGAGAAGAAGCGAGTGGTCTTGCTTATTGACCAAATAGACGCGCTTTCTTTGTCTTTGTCATCTAACCGTACTCCGCTACGTTCTATATTGAAATTGATAGAACAAGTGAGGCTCGTGCCTCATGTCCGTATTGTATTGTCTTGTAGACCATACGACTTGGAATACGATCCTATTTTAAATGACTTGAAAATACCAGTAAAATGGGAAATTAAGACATTGGATGCTGACAAAGTGAAAAATATCCTAAGTGTGCATGGACAAGAGACAGACATAGGTAAACATTTAATTGACTTCTTGGGCAATCCTTTGTATCTATATTTATACTTAAAGGTAATTCCGTATGGAAAGCTAAGGTATCCGATTACAGCAGAAGTCCTCTATAATGAGTTGTGGCGAATTTATATTACTGATATTGATGAAAACAAAATAACAAGGAAATCATTACTGGATTTTCTTGATGTAATGACAAACGCGATGTATGAGCGTCAGGAATTATCCATACATCAACGGGAGATAGAGAGTAATTATATTACAGAGATGAGATATATGCTCTCAGTCGGATTGTTATTACAAACTTCAAATGGGCGTATACAGTTCTTTCATCAAACAATGTTTGATTATGTATATGCCAGAAGATTTGTGGAAAAAGGTTGTAATTTACTTGAGAAGCTATCTTCTCAACATCAAGGATTGTTCTCACGTGCTGCAGTAAAAAGCATACTTACGTTTTTGAGAGAGACAAATCCTACATTATACATACGTTACATTGATAGTTTATTGTATGATAAAAAGGATGACGGATCAGACAAATTCCGTTTCCACTTAAAATCGTTGGCACTAAGCAATATGACATTCTTTGATAGGCCAAAGGATGAAGAATTGCTGCTCATCAAGAGGAAAATTTATAATGACAGCCTTTATATGGGCGTAATTTTTGAATCTGTACATACAGGTATATGGCTTAGTGCAATTTGGAATATTATCGAAGACAAAGGAGGATGGCCTACTCTGACGAAGGAATATAAAGAATATGTAATGACCATGTGCAACAGAACATTGTGGTCTGATGCAGATAAAATCTTGGATATATCCTTTAAGATTCTCAGCTATGGTGATGAAGGAGATGGAAGTCTCGTTGCCAGTTTAGTTGACCGCTACCAATATATAGATTGTGATGCAAAACGTTTAATAACGTTATATGACAAATTAGGTCTAAGAGATAATACTCCTGGAGGAATAAGCCTTCTTAAGAGTATTGTATTAAAAATTCCCGAATTTGTCTGTGACGTATTAAAGGAAAAAATAAAAAAACAAATAGAACAAAAAGAAAAGCCGTCATTTCAAACCGTAACTCTTGATCATGAAGAAGAGAATATCCTTGAAAATATGGAGGCAAACCATCATGACATTGCCATAAGGTTGTATGTTGATTTGTTGGAAATTATATATAATGCGACTGGGTTTAACATTCCAAATTCAGAAATATCTTATTCATTGGAGTTCTCGTATTTCCAACGTGTGTCAGATGGATGTTTGTATAGAGATTTTACAAAAGATGTTACCAATCGGCTAATAGATGACTTCTTAAAAAATATAGATACAGAAAAAACGCAAGCATATCTTGATAAGTTTAGTCGCAGTACCCATGAAGGTCTTGTTTTCGTTTCTTTATATGTGTATACGCAACGTCCTGAAAAATTTTTCAACGAAGTATATTCCATAATAACACAAAGGCATGTATTGGCAGATGCTCCATGTTGGGTGGAGTACCAAGCATTGGAGGCATTGAAGACTTCGTTTCAGTATATGTCTACAGAGCAACAAGAAAATATTGTTCATTTGGCTGAAACATTAACAGACAAAGGAGAAAATCACATATTCGACAAGGATACCATAAAAAGAAGGATGTCATGTAGCTCTCCATTCCCAATATTAGACATTGATATACATAGAGGCAGGGTGCTGCGTGCCTTGCCAATAGACTTCTTAATACATCATAATTGGAATGCTTACCAAGAGAGATTGAGAATAGAGAGAAAATTTGTTTATAATAAGAATGGCGTGATAAGTTATCCACGCCTTGAAAATGAACAACCATACCGAAGTTCTACAATGTGCGGATGGACTTCGGTTGGAGCGAAAAAGGCCGAGAAAATGAGTTGTAAGTCGTGGTATAAATCCATGACCAAATATACAGACAATAGACATGATACAGATTGGAACCGTCCATCATTAATGGGGCAATGCCAATTGTTCAGAAGTGAAATATGTAAAAATACGGATAAATATTTAGATTTTCTAAAAGATATTGTCACTGACAGTAGCATTTCATTCGCATATGTAGAGGCAGGAATGAATGGTCTGTTGGATGCAAAAAAGTATCAAGACGCAGAGTATATATTTTCTTGCATTGTAAAGGAAATCGAAGAAGATGTTAATTCCTTACACAGAGATTTTGATATACATTCTTTCCTTTTTGCTATTGATGCCTTTATTAAGGGTGGTTATTTACCAAAAGTAGTATTTGACTTTTTGTGCAATGCTGTTGTGAATGTAGAAGAGACCGAGACAGTCAATGAACCAATAGAACAAAGAGACATATACAATACAGCCATTAATCAAACAAGAGGACACGCTGCACGACTGTTGGTGGAATGCAGTGAATTTGAAGAATACAAGGATGTCATATTTACTACATTAGAAAGAATAGCAACAACAGCATCCGTGTATACTCGTTCTGCAATTCTGCTTGATATGGCTATGTTGAATCGTTTGGACAAAGAAAGAAATGTAAAATTGTTTAAATTGCTGATGCATGATTATGATGTACGACTAATGTCAATGCCGATACACAACTATAATCCATTGGTATATTTTATTAACTATGCCGTGGATGACTTGACTGAGTTCTTCGCACATGCAACGGAAAAATTCAAATGCTATAGAGAACAGGTAATTGTTTTATGGCTTGCATGGACACATAATAATCATCGTGAAGACATTAAGCATTTTCTTGATAAGATGTGTAAAAGTAATTGCCAAGAGGCAAGACTTTCTCTTGTGAAATTTTTGAGCCATCAAGATAAAGACTTGGATGAAGATGCTGTGACATATATTACATCTTTTATGACTGACCAATATGATTCACCTGAACTGGGGGAACAATGTGACATGATGTTTCATTATGCAAAAAGTTGGTCTGACAATCACAAACATTTGATAGCTAAAGTATATGTGGAATCTCCGCTCTGTGTTTATGAAAACAACGTATTTATAAAGTTTTTAGCAGGTTATGCTACCGTAGAGCCTGTGAAAACATTATTCTGGTTAGAACAAATACTATCAAAGAAACAGCCAAAGGATTTCGGTATGTGGAATCTCGTAACGGATGTTCTGATACAATCTTACAATGGTATTCAGTCTTTTAACGATAAAGAATATCAAGGGGTGTTGGAGAAAGCCATGGACATGATGGATCAATTGATGATGAGTAAGGATAATAGATTCCTAATTACTCAATTTATTAACAAAATAGATGAAGAGTAAGCAAAGTCAATTGGCTCACCTTGGAGATGTCTTGCAAAAGTTGAAGTCGGGATTGTATCTTGTAGATACAGAACTTGATGAAAATAAAATAATGTACTTAAGCAAAGGCAAATCTGCAATATTACTATTGTATAGAGAGATGGAATTATGTTCTTTCAAACATGAATAATTTGCCAAAATGAATTATGCCGTTACGCACCATGGGATAAAGAGAATAGTTCTTTCTAAACTTAAAGATATCAGCAATTAAGTATGTGACAAACTCGTCACGCAGATAAAATTAAATTCTACTTACAATATGGGAAACAGAAAATATAAAGTTCATATAACTTATAAGCACAATGATGCTCATAAGTCTGGCATTGAGGCAATAAAAGTAGGCTTAGATACTCATAAAATACCATATTCAATAGATGAATACGATATCCTTTACAGGGACTATATTCAAGAATATGAGGATGAAATCGGGATGTCGAATATGGTAATAATGTTTATAATACCAGAGTACCTAAAGTCTTTGGATTGTATGTATGAGATGACACAATTATTCAAAAATGGAAATGTACGCCAAAGGGTATTTCCTGTTGTTGATATGGGTGATGTTCCCCGTAATGGGGATGGGCTAACTCAAATTAAGAAATATTGGCAGAATGAAAAATCCAGGAAACTGGATATTGTTCACAATGAACATGGAAATTCAGGTTTCCTCTTAGAGGAAATAGTGAAGATTGACAATATTCTCAAGACATTGGATGATTTTTGGAAATATGTTGTTCATACTAATACTGGAAGCTATGAAGATATGATTGCAAATAATGCTGAAGCCTTGATAAAAGCAATGGAAAAGGATATGAATATGTATTCTTTTGCTGACACAGGTAACTTTACACCATCATATGGAACGGAACCTGAAAAACCAAGACGTATTGTACATCAAGGTGACAAGGCTGTGTATGTAGAGAAAAACGAAGGAATAATAAATATTAGTTAAAATCAATAAAGCAATGGAAGAAAGAAAAACAATTTACTTGTGTCTTGCCCACATGAGTGAGGCTGGTTTGGAACAGAAATACGTGAAGGAGGCTTTCGACACCAATTGGGTGGTGCCGATGGGTCCGAACGTAAATGCTTTCGAAAAGGATTTGGAGGCTTTTGTAAATAGCAAGAGTGATGGATCTGAGGAGCTTGACAGAAAGGTGGTTTGCTTGTCGGCTGGTACTGCTGCTGTTCACTTGGCACTGATTGGCTGTGGTGTAAAGGCTGGTGACGAGGTGCTGGTGCAGAGTTTCACATTCTGTGCTTCAAGTCATCCTATCACTTATCTTGGTGCCAAGCCTGTGTTCGTAGGTTCGGAGGGTGAGACATGGAACATGGATCCTGCTTTGCTGGAGAAGGCTATTATTGACCGTAAGGAGAAGACAGGCAAGCTGCCTAAGGCTATTGTGCCCGTGGCTCTGTATGGCATGCCTTACCGCATTGACGAGATTATGGCTATTGCCGACAAGTATGGCATTCCTGTTGTGGAGGATGCTGCCGAGGGTATGGGTTCACGCTTTGATGGACAAGTGTTGGGTACATTCGGCAAGTATGGTGTGCTGTCATTCAACGGCAACAAGATGATTACTACTTCGGGTGGTGGTGCTTTGATTTGCCGCAATGCGGAGGATGCCAACGAGGTGATGTGGTATGCTACACAGGCCCGTGACGCTTATCCTTATTATCAGCATACTGCTATTGGCTACAACTACCGTATGTCGAACGTGTGTGCTGGTATTGGTCGCGGTCAGATGACTGTGCTCAACGACCATATCGCTCACCACAAGCATGTGCAATCGCTCTATGAGGAGCTTTTGAAGGATGTACCAGGTGTACATATCCATAAGCAGCCTGCCGACAAGCGTTATGATGCCAACTTCTGGCTTTGCGCTGCCACATTGGACGCTGATGTGAAGATTCAAGGTCAGGAGAACGCCTACAAGGAAGTTATTAAGACTGCCGTAGGTGGTGCAGCAGGTGTAATCCATGCCGTTGATTCAGCAACAACCGACTGTCAGCCTAACGAAAATGTAGAGGCATTGCGTGTATTCATGCTTGGCAAGAAGATTGAGTGCCGTCCGGTATGGAAGCCTATGCACAAACAACCCGTGTATGAGGGTGCTCCTGTATATACCAATGGTATTGAAGAAGAACTCTTCAAGGTTGGTTTCTGTCTGCCTGCAGGTCCGTATGTCACGGATGATGATGTGAAGTATATCGTAGAAAGCATCAAAGAAGCAATCGTAAGATAAGCAATAGATTGGTGAGCGATTAATGGACGTGATGTGCTGGCTGCATCTATGTCCGTTAATCGCTCATTCGTATAAAAACTATGCACATAATGAGAAACTTTATAGCAGCAATTTGGAAGTTGGTTTCATCGAATGTCATCACGACTCGGCAAACCTCAAACAAGTTTGTTTTGCTCTCACTGCTTTGGCAATTCTGTTCCTTCCTTTTTGTACCTCGTAAAGCGAACAGATTACCTAATGACTAACGATAATGGAAATAAACAAAGAATTTTTAGGCAAGCTTTTTGAACAGGCAGTAGAAAATCCGCGCTTGCGTCAGAGCTACGACTTACGTACATCGTCAAATGATAACTCGCAACGTATGTTGATTGCGTTGTTGCCAGGAACCGCTGTTCCCATTCATAGACATCCCAATAGCAATGAGAATGTATTGTTGTTGTGTGGTAAACTTGTTGAAGTTATCTATGATGAAAATGGCAAGGAGAAAGAACGCATCCATCTTGACCCTACCGTTGGTAATTATGGTTGTGTTGTGCCACAAGGTGCATGGCATACAGTGGAAGTATTGGAACCGTCTGTCATTTATGAGGCAAAGGATGGAAAATATGGTGAGGATGGCAGTGAGACGTTTGATGCTTTCAAAGCAAAGGCAGCGGAAGACAAAACAGCTCCTACATTCTCCAACAGTTTTGGCGACCTTAGAAAGAATATCGAGTATCTGATTGGCATGGAACGCCAATCAGGTAGAATGGATGAGATAACTCCTATTTATGTGTCGCGTGTGCTGAATGTACCTTTGGAAGAGGTGGAGAAAGTCATGCGCGAAGCGCAATGTTGAGTTTTGAGTGTTGAGTGTTGAATGGTTGCGCAAGCGCAATGTTGAGTTTTGAGTGTTGAATGTTGAATGGTTGCGCAAGCGCAATGTTGAATTTTGAATGTTGAGTGTTGAATGGTTGCCGGAGGCAATGTTGAATTGTCGAATTTTGATTTATTATGGCTTAAATCATATTTATTTCGCAAATAATGTATATCTTTGCAGAAGATAGGCTGCACCTCGGCATAACATTCAAACAAGCTTGATGTTCTGCTCTCGGTTTGCACTATCTTTGCAGAAAAAGATTTAAAGAGATTATCGTTATGTGTAAATTAGATACGATCATAAATACAACTGTACAGGATTTTCATCCTTCAACTGTAATAAAACGAGGAAAATCAATGGAACAAATAGAATATATGACAAATATTCTGTTTGCTCTTGCCAAGCGTCTACAGAAGCCTTTGGACAAAACATTAGAGTGTATCGAAAAGAGTCACTTGTTACCGATTTTAGACAAAGCGTATCATTGTAGAAAACAAAAAAGCAGTAATGATATAGTGAATGAATTGACAGAAAAACTTCTTGCAGTATGAAATTGTATCATGGTACTACGTCGGAGTTTATCATGCCTGATTTGTCAAAAGGACGTGAAAATACAGATTTTGGTATTGGCTTTTACTTGACAGATAAAGAGTCAATGGCAAAGAATTGGAAAAAAGGACGTCCAAATAACCATGTTATTGTCTATGAACTGACACTTGCGAATATAGAGACGGGTAAACTGCATATTAAGCGATTTGAGAACGCAGATATAGAATGGGCTAAATTTGTGTATAACAATCGTAAAGGAAAAAACAAGAAGAGTAGATACGATCTGATTATAGGTCCATTGGCTGACAATGGATTGGAAAATTGGTTTACGAGATTGGAAAAAGGGGAAATAGATTGGGATGACCTTGCAAAGGGCATTGAATTTAATAAATTCCAGTCTCTTCAGTTTTGTTTTATAAAACCAAATGCTATAAAATTATTGGAATATGCCGAAAGAAAGTGAAAGAGAAAAGATGCTGAAATTGCAGGTTAATTTCATGGCTAATTTTCTGATTAATGAAAAGAAAATATCGTATGAAGATGCTATAAGGATGATTTTAGGTACTCAAACCTACAAGCAGTTAGTGAACAGTAAATTGTATTTGAACCAAAGTAGGCGATATGTCTTAGAAGATCTAAAGGCAGAACTTGAAGATAAAAAATCTTGATGATAAGTAATCAAAATTATATTCTCCTCATCCGAGTGGCGGCATAGTGCAGAGCGATACTGCAATGGGGTTCTAATCTTTAATTTTTTTACTCATTATATAGGCACTTGCATGGGTAGGTGTCTATAAGGTTGGTGTTCCCTTTATCGAGCACTAACTGTTTTTCTGTCTTAAGATTTTAAATCATTAAAATCAATTTCATGAGGGTGACGAAGTAGACGTAGCAATCATGTATACGGAGGCAAAGGCAAGGGCTTTCCGTCCTTCTGATGCTGAATTGGAAGGTGATATGGATGCTGCCACCAACTATGTTGGAGTAAGCAAGAAGTATGAGGCGACATTCCCCAACATCGAGATGAACACTGTACCGCATTTGAAATTGGTGCAGTTTATAGAGAGTGCTATTCGTGAAAGCGAGCCTGATATTGTGATTCCCCATCATCCAGCTGACACCAATAATGACCACTTGCAGACCTCAATGGCTTGTCAGGAGGCTATACGTTTGTTCCAGCGTCAGCCGACAGTGAGGCCAGTGAAGGAGTTTTGGTATATGGAAGTACCATCATGTTCGGAGTGGGCTATCAACGATGCGATGAATCTATTCCGCCCTAACTGTTATGTTGAGGTAGGTCAGAATGGTGTGCAGGCTAAGTGCAAGGCTCTTTCTATGTATCGTGGCGTAATGCGTCCTTATCCACATCCTCGAAGTGTAGAGTATATCACAGGCTTGGCAGCTATGCGCGGAAGTCAGTGGGGATGCAACTATGCAGAAGCATTCCAAGTCGTGTTGCGAAGATATTAAATATAATGAAATTATTAAGGGCTATTTGGGCATTCTGCTTCTACCTCTTTGTTCCAAGAAGGGCGAAGCGGATACCCAATAATTGAATATAACGGTATGGAAATAAATAAAGAATTACTCGATAATTTGTTTGAACAGGCAAAAGAGAATCCTCGTTTACGTCAGAATTATGACTTGCGTACTTCTTCGGCTGATAATAGTCAGCGTATGCTGAATGCACTGCTTCCTGGTACTGTTGTACCAATTCACAGGCATGAAGACACGACAGAAACAGTTGTCTGCTTGTGTGGGAAATTGGATGAAGTGATATATGAGGAGGTTGTGACATACGAGAAGAATGCATCTGAAGCCTTGCCTATGGCTATAGATGCGCAAGATGTAACACGAAAAGTAGAGTATCGCGAGGTACAACGCATTCGTCTTTGCCCAGCGGAAGCTAAGTATGGATGTCAGATACCTAAAGGTGCATGGCACACGGTGGAAGTGATTGAGCCGAGCGTGATATTTGAGGCAAAGGATGGGGCGTATAAAGGATAAAGGATTTGTATGAATTGAACAGGAAACCACCGAAGCTCTTACTATGTATAGATTTTATAACAAATGGAAGGAGGTACCCTAAATTGAGTACCAACTTAGTAAGTGAAAAAGAATCATACATATATTTTTATGTTCAATGAATTTATTTTGATATTAAGAATTTTCTTTTTATAATACTAACTTATTATAACTGTATGACATGAAGTGCTATTTTCGTTCTTTTGATGCAGGGATTGGTGATTGCAACGTTATACGTCTTATTAAGAATGATGGTACACAGTATGCCATCATGGTTGATTGTGGAAAATATACTCAAGCCATAAAAGAATATGTACGTGATGTGTTGCATAACCATATAGACTTATTGATAGCTACGCATATAGATGGTGATCATATTTTGGGGCTGACAAAGATGTTGAACAATCACGAAGGTCTATTGGTTGATAACATCTGGTATAATAGCTATAGAAGAACAAATATAAAAACTCGGATTGAACTAAATGAACAGCAAAAAAAAATACTTGAACAGATAAAACAAGCATTACCTGTAGAATTCGATGCAATCAACTATAGAGAAATAAGTAATACACAAGGAAAATCTTTAGCTAAGGCTATACTTGAGAAAGAGGCTTTATATCGTGTATGGAGGACTGATTACATCACGGACCAAACTAAGGATTTTATATTGCCTAATGGCTTTGGAAAAATAGTGTTGTTAGGACCGAAACAAGAGGCACTTCTGGCGATAGAAGAGAAATTTAAGAATGCTTTTGACGAATATTTTATGCAGATTTGGAATGAAAGCATAGATTGTGGGGAAGAATTACAAGAACTACTAATCAGACTTATAGATTCTTTACAAAGTCGCATAAAGAAGGCAACAGTAGCATCTATTAAAGAACCTATTTATAATGCTGCTTTTGTTAGGAATGCAGCAAAAGATGAAACTTTAGATGATTCAGATACCAATTATTCATCAATAGCATTTATGTTAGAATGCAATGGGCATAAGATAGCAATGTTGGGTGATGCTTTTGCCAGTACAATAGAAGATACTATAGTAAAGAAATATAGTGATGATGAGAAACCTATAGCATGTGAAGCAATAAAGGTTTCACATCATGGTAGTAATGGCAATAATAGTAAAACTTTGTTCAACCTAATTTCGTCACATCGTTATTTTATACCTGGCGGAAAAGGAACTGAATATCCTACTTGGGGTACATTTGGAAGAATAGTAGAAAGCAACAAAGATGAATATCCTAAGCTTGTGGTATTTAGCCACACATGTGACATGACAGAGCTGATAAATGGCCTAAGCAGCAAAGATAAAGCTGATTTAGGTGTTGAAACAATAATAACGGAACAAGAGTATGAGTTATTTGAATGCTAAAATAGCGGAGCGTTTGATCGTTCCTGTACAATGTGAGGCCTCATGTGGAACGGCTTTCTTTATAGGACCAACCCAATTATTGACAGCTCGGCATGTGGTCAAAGCTCATTTTCAAAGCTCTGAAATACCTGTTTATATCATTGTTTCTGGTAAAAGGATTTTATGTCGTGCAGAAGAAATGTCTCTACCTAATGAAGCTATAGACATTGCCTTATTAACAATTGTCAATGATTTTGAAGCTACAGAGTTTTTGACTTTGTTATGTGATGATTTCGTTCCCAATCTCTCTTTATGCGTATGTGGTTATCCTGAGGAAGTGGCCATGGGTATGAATTTGGTAAATCTTAAAGTAAAAAATCGATTGAAAATAGATGGAGGAGTATGGAATGATCGTGCTTTAGTTCGTGAAGACACACTACATTTACATCATTATGATGGATTATCAGGTTCCCCAGTGATAAGTAAATCAGGACGAGTTGTTGGAATCGTGGTTATACAGATTAACGAAACATTAAGCTATTTGTCTATTGAAAAAATACAGCAGCATCTAAAGTTGAAAGGAATACATTATGATAAAGACTGGGTAAAAGATGACATTACAACTTTAGGTTCAGGAAGAAGTCATCAACAATGCGAGGATGCAGTAGCAACAATTCACGACCGATATATGCCTGATTTGCACCAACAAGATAAAGAATTGGAGTCAATATTAGATTATATAGCAAATAAAAAGGCTGCTGAAGATTGTGTACAAAAGGCAAAGGCTCTCGCAGAATGTATTAGCGAAATGCCATCATCGATAAAGGATAGTATTCGTGATAAACTTAAAATTGGTCAAGAACTCAATGTTGAATTGTTGTCGGAAAATGGTTGGGATTTACTTCACCGTAGTTATGATTATATAGAAACACATCCGTTCCAATCCGTAAACGAGTGGGAAAGAATTATCATCTTAAATAATAAAGCTTACCAACTGCAGACCGAAGATTTCAAAAGGTTGAAGTTAATTGGAATAAAAAATTTGTGTTTAATAGGAACGGCTGGTTCTGGCAAAACACATAATTTGTGTAACTTTTCCTTGACAAGTCAGGATAAAGCGAATATCTATCTTTTTTTTTGTACAAATTTCAGCGAACATGAGTCTGCCATTAGTCACATTAAGAATGTTGTTTGCCAAGATTTGTCTATTGAAGATTATAATCAAGGATTAAAGGAAAAAGGTCGATATGCAGTTATTGTGATAGATGCATTGAACGAGGGATTAGGATGCTATTATTGGAATAATAATCTTGGGGCTCTACGTAGTGAATTGGAACGTTATGATCATTTCAGACTTATCGTTTCTATAAGAATGCCATTTGATAAAGAAATAAATGATTTCGCAAATATAGAAAATTGGCAAGTTCATAGTATCAAAGGTTTTGTAGATAAGGAAAAGGCCATCGATGCTTATTTTACAAAATATAAAATAGACAGAAAGTATTTGAAACAGAAGATTGAGGCTTTTAAGAATCCTCTTTTCTTAAAAATGTTTTGCGAGACATTCCATTCCATGTCAACAATAGAAAGGTCGAAAGTAAATAAAATGTTACTATATAAGCACTATGTCACCAAGAAAAACGGACAGGTTTCTGACATAGTTAATGAAGACCCTGAAATGAATATTGCAGATAAGTATCTTTCAAAACTAGCTCAATATAGTGTTTATTATGGCCACTACAATCCTGTAACAAGAGGAAAAGCACGACAATATGCAAAACGAATGGCTCCATATAGATTGTGGAGTCAGGATTTAATGCATGCTTGTCTTACTGCAAATTTGTTGTTGGATGATCGCTCTCACTGGGGAGAAAGCATTATCATGTTTGAATATGAGAATTTGGGCGATTATTACAAAGCGGAAATATTGCTAAAATCGAATTTGACTACTAACGAATTGTTGAAATGGATAAAAAGTGAGAAAAGCTATTTGGAAAGGCATCCAGAAGAACCTTCGGAAAATTTTCGAAATTCTATAAAAGCCCTTTTTAACTGTTGGCATCATGAGGGAAAGGATGTCAGTAAAGAAAGATTGATACAAAAAGGAGGTTCGCTATACGAATTATATTATGAATCGTTGATAGAGTCAGAAATATCACCCCAACAATTAGTAGAGATTCTTCTCAAACTCGATCACGATGAAATTAACCCTCTACAGTTAATTAAGAATTTCGATAAGGTTTCTTTGGAAGATGCAATGAAGATACACGAGAAACTGAAGGCGTATAAGAATGTAGGCAGTCGTGATCTCATATGGACACATTATGTAAACCAAATGTATGAGATGTATGGAGATGATTTTCTAAGCGAAGTACCCTTAGAACAAGATCATACTCAGAAAGTAAGTGATGAAGAAAAACAATATTTAATATGTATCACATGGATGTTAGCCTCGTCGCATCCTAAATTCCGAGCGTTGATCATTCGGAAACTTAGGAAAATACTCAACATACACAAAACTTTGATACTTTGGATAGTGAAATTATTCGAAGAAGTAAATGACCCATATGTGACAGGTGGACTGTTTTGTGCAATATGTGGTGTTGTATTGCCTTCTAGAGATAATAAGCTGACATCATGTATTGCAAAACATATATACCATCAATATTATGAGCATAATGAAACTGTGCCACAAGACTTGATCGTGCGTCAGTGGACACTGAAAATTATAGAAAGAGCATACTATCTGGATAATACTTGCGACTATTGGAATCGAATTAAGCCCCCATTTAAGGCTCATCAAATAGACAGAAACAAAATTCCAAAATATGACGAGGTAAAAGGACAAAGAGGGTATTTTGGTTTGCAGCAAGGATCCATGATGATGCATAATTCAATCTATGGCTTTGAAGACTTTAACCGATATATTATCGGAACAAATAGTCGTCATGGTAGCAGCGATTTCTTCAAACTTGTAGAAGATGGCAAATATAAAAGCGTTATGTTGAAAGATATTATGGCCGAAATGGCGTATTATATTCTGAATGTATTCGGATGGAATGATAAGCTTGGGTATTGGGATAATGGAAAATATTCATGGGATAGATCGCATAATGACCAAGAACGCATTGGAAAAAAGTTTCAGTGGCTTGCATACTATAGGGTTTGTGCCAGACTTGCTGATTCGTGCCGCACTTCGAAAGAACAGTATTATTATAAAGATGAACCAGATGAGGATGATTTAGCAGAGCACCCTTATCCATGGAATATATCAGAAGTATCTAGATTCGATCCGACACTCGATGTGGAATATAATACAGCTCTGAAAACTTGTAATTTAAGAATAGATAAACAAATGATACAGGGTGTGAATGATGATAAATGGATTGATAGAAATGAATATCTACCAGTTTTTAGAAGCTTAGCAATACATGAAACTGGCAATGAGTATGTACTGTTAATGGGATATGACACAGTTCAACAAGATGTAAAGGAAACATTCTTGTTCAGTAATGCATGTTTTATTAGGATTGAAGATAAAGACAAGTTTGCTAAATGGGCTAAAGTTCAAAACTTTTATGGTCGTTGGATGCCAGAAAGAAGAGTAAGGACAGAGTATCTATGGAATGATTATCCATGGGCTGATGCTTATAAATCTTCTTTTGAACATGAAACATGGTCGAAACCCGAAAATTGCCCGTGTGATATAATGTTATCATATGAGGCGCAGCTACAAGAAGATTGGGAGGGAATTGATAGAGAAGATGAATATTTCAGTAACGTATATGCGCCATGCAAAGAAATAATGGAGCAAATGAAACTGTATTGTTCTGAAATAAGAGGCATAGTAAAATCAGAAAGTGATGATAATTTTGCTGCATTGAATACAGGGCATAGTGATGGTATAAAAGGATTGTTTATACGCAGAGATATTTTGAATAAGTTCTTGAGTGAAAATGGTTATGTCATGTTCTATTATGTACTTGGAGAAAAACTTCTTAAACTCGAAGGAATAAATACCATAATTCGAGACCTATCAGCAGCTTATCTATATGATGAAACAGGAGAGTTAGTTGAGATTCAAAAGATGAGGGTTGTTGACATGAAAAAACCAGAGGAATATAATAATGCACAACAAGAGATAAGTGATGAGAATATAATAATCCCAATATAAATATATGAGAATTTAGAATTAGAGGAATAATCAATAGAAAAAGGTAGAAGCATTAAAGACAACTATAATATCGTAAAAAGCTAATAGTTAACAACGTATATGAAAATGGCAACATCATATAGGGATTGTATTGAGCATATAGAAAAGATGCTCTCATGTTTATCTCATTATATAGAAATCAGCAATTCACAGGGAACAAATGACATCAATGTGACATGTGAGAATCTTGTGTTGATGTTGATGAACTCTGTTTATGGTTATAAGTTGGAAAATTTCAACGGCAAAAAACATATGAGTAATGCAGCTGGAATAGACCTCATAGATTTGACCAATAAGGTTTGTGTCCAAGTTACGAGCAAACAGACGAAAAAAAAGTTAGATGATACATTAAAGTTGTATAAAGAGAATTCAAAGCTTAGACATTATAAGCTCAAGCTCTTTATAATTGCCAACAAAGCTAACAAGACTGTTCGTTCATATAAAGATGAGGAATTCGAATTTGACGGCGCTACAGATGTTGTAGATTTTAAGACTTTATGTGCCGACTTAAAATCATTAAATCATGAACGTGTCATAGAACTCGATTGGCGAATAAAGAGTTGGTTGGGTGAAAACTATTATGATGTAGATGAGTTTACAAATGCTGTTGATAGTGATAGGGCTTTTCAGATTTTCAAGGATGTCGAATCTTATTATCCAAGGAAAATAAGTGCATATTCTAATGACGATAATTCGTCATTTATAGAGCGTTTCGTAAATCCAGATAAGTTTAAGGAATATTCGCTAATAGAATATATTACGGGTAAAGCTAAAGATATAGAAAGTAAATATTGGCTACTAATAGCTGCTGGTCAAGCAGGTAAAACATATGAAGCAAGAAAGTCGTATTCTTTTCTAAAAGAGGAAGAGTCAGATGTCTTTCCTATCTTTTTTGAAGCCAAAATGTTTAACTATAACCCAGTATTAAGAATTCCTTATTTTTGGCAATCAAATCATATCGTTTACATCATAGATGGTTATGATGAAATCAGCAGTGACGAACTGCGAGAGAAATTTTTGATTGAGATAACAACCCTACAACGCAAATATCCAGAATTGCGTATAGTCATCACATGTAGAAGAAACTTTATTGCTAACAACGAAATTTTAACTGATTTCCAACGTTTATATCTTGAGGATTTAAGCTTTGACGATGTTAAAAGTATAATTAAACAAAGTGGGATAGACAACCAAGAGACTTTTTTGCATCAAATAGAAGAGTATAATCTGTATTCTATAGTGTATGTTCCTTTCTACTTAAACGGATTACTGGATTACTATCGCCAGCATGGTAAAATACCTCAGAATAGACTATCTATATATGAATTCTTTATCGACAATAGCTTTAAAGCAGACAATAGACGTAAGCCAGGTTCTATCATAGATTGCAAATTGAGAGGTACAAAACTTCTCCAACGTATTGCATTAGTGATGCAATTTACCGAGAAGAAAGAATTGACTGAAGATGACATTATTGACATGAACATCTCTGATGATGATATGAGATGTTGCCTTGGTTATACATTATTTCATAAAGATGACAAAGACTATTATCGATTCGAAAAGAATGCCTTTCAATTGTATTATGTCGCAAAATATCTTTCAAAGCTTAATAGTGATGCAATTCTTGATTTAATCAGTTATCGAAACGATGGAATAAATCGTATTAAACCAGAATGGCTTGATGCGTTTGAGTTGCTTTTGGCAGTACTGTCAAATGATTCGAAAAAAGAATATCTGCTCGATTGGACTTATAATAATCATGCGGAAGCGTTGCTAAATATAGATACAAATTGTTTGGACTCTTCCTTTTGCAATAAGGTTTTTAAGAAAGTATTATTAGAATACAAGGATAAGCGCATATCCAGTAGTCCGGACTGCGGATGGTCTTTTGACAGGAAACTTGCTGCTTTCTGTTTAAATAAAGACTCATTAGATTTCTTTTTACAAGAGTATGACAATGAAACCGAATTAGGAGCATATCTTTATTTGTTGTCGTTCATTTTCTGGTTTATCTCTCCTGATATTATAAACAGGAATGGTCTAAAAGCGACTTTTAAGACTTCAGCTTACAAACGATTAGAAGAGTTCGGAGATAATGACGGCAGATGGTATGAAGCACCCTACATACCATTTAGCAATGAAATATTTGCAAATACGGATGACATCAAGAGATTGATAGAGCTAACGTCATCAATAAAACATGTTCTTCTAAAGAAATCAATCTATAAACTGATTGTTGCCTCAAGTTCCTATGATGAGTTCGTAGACTTTTCTATTAAGAACGACTCTGAAATTCATGACTTTGCAAGAAAAAGTGACTCTGCCATAGTTTCGGTCAATAGAGACAATGTTGTCACTGCATTGGGGAATGTATCCCAATATGATAGTTTAATCAAGCTTTGGCAATATTATCCTACAATCGCAGATAAGACGCACTATAATTATCATGATGAAGAAGCCATTAAAGTTTTATCGCAGTTGATAGTAAATACAGAAAAACTTATAATTGAACATCCCAATCTGAAAGATTTTGTTGATAATGCATGGCTGAAAGTTTACGATAATCGACATTCCTTCTTTTACGGACAAGATGGCAAAAAGATATTTAGTGCTTTCCGCGGTTTAATGTCTACACATTGTGACATAGATGAGATTCGCACTATATTTGAAGAACTGCGTATGATTCACAAAACCTCTGGCTCGTACAGTGACTATGTGCAACTCCAAGCTAAACTATTTATTCGTTTAACCCCTGGTGACATAACGACAATAGCAGAAGAATGGGGAGATGACGAATATTATAGAACAACTGTCTTCTATTTAAGAAATGCTCCTTCAAAAGAACTATGTGACGAAATTGAAACTCTTATAAAAACCAAATATGCTCATTATCTGACAACTATACCTAAGCCTCTGGATTATGAGAGTATGTATAGACATGATAAAGAAATTGCTTTTGATAGAAAGAGATTCAATCAGTACATCTCAAGTATTTTGGACAAAAATGCTGTTAAAACAAAAAAAGAGTTGAAATTACAATTAAAAGATGATGAGGAAGAACAAATAAATGAATACTTATGGCAATATCTTTCCCATTACAATCTGAATAATTCGGACGAATATGACAAAAAGGCAATATTGGATAGTTTGGAGTCAAAATGCCATTTTGCGTTGTTCATTATAAACACATTTCATAATGATGATACGCTTTCAGAGAAACAGATAAAAGTCCTTCAGGAATCTGTTTGTAACCTTCTGTCTTCAAAACGCTTTCGTCTGTATTATGCAGAATGTAAAATCTGTTCTAAAATCTTAGTCAAGTACAGATTTGATATGCCAGAGGAATTTATTCTGCGCTTGATACCATATGCAGAATTAGATAATGGTCTTTCTACGGATAAGGAACATTCGGATTACATAACATATGCAGTACAAAAATGTGGTTTTGAATTGGTAAAGAACGAAATAGTCAATCTTTTAAAGCAGGATACGAAAAATATTGTTTATGACACATTGACTTTGTTGGTTCGAAGTGCTGCATATTATTCCATAAGAGAGACATATGAAGATGTTCTACGTCATATTATGGATGTAAAATATCCCATCAATCTCGCTGACTTTTTCTGTCGCTCAAACGAAAGTGAAGGTCTGTCGTTATTAATGAATAATTATGACTCCTTATCAGCAGACGTTCAATTGTATATTATTTCTAAAGCAATCAAGGATGATAAAAATAAAGATTGGGCAATAGAAGCTATTAAAAGAAACGTTTCTATTTACGATGAGGAACAAAAAGCAAAAGTAATAAAATATCTCGTCAGATTGGGTGATGGCCAAGCCTTAAAAGAATGCGTGGCTGCGACAAGAAAAGACTACAAGGCTTTATGGGAAGCTTGTGATGTACCTTCGTTTATGTACACAGATACTAAGTACTTAGAAGACATACTTGAACTTTTACGGCTAACATGGAATTTGCCAGACTCATTTAACACTTGGTGCTCCCGATTACAAAATACATTACTTAATATGGCAAGTCAAAGCATAGATCAGTTCAATCAGGTTTTGTCAGCTCTTGAAAAATTAGTGAAATCAGATGCCAAATACAGTTCTCTGAACTATTTTATTGGTGAATTGCGCTGTACATACGAGCCGCAAGTTGTTGGCGCTAAGCCTTTGACCGTAAAAGAGGCAATGCGATTTATTAGTGAACATGATGTGTAAATATAATAATTTCTAAAACATGCACAAAGAATCATTCGATTTCATCTACAACGCCGAAGGCGATTATTACGATTTAGTTGTAGACAAGAAAATACAGAAAGTCGTAGAAGAGCTGAAGGCATTGCCTCATGACGTACTAATCCGCTACCTGACATATTGGTAAGAAGCCATAGACAGCCGTAAATATATTGTGGAGAGTGACCTTCCGCATGAAGAATGGTACACAGACTGTTGTGACTATGCAGCCAGTGAGGCAGAAGACGAACGATATATGCATGCCAAGTGTATGGCAGAGACACTGGGACACATGCTGCAAGACATCAAGAATAATTATCCTAACAAGTATCCTGCTGCCATGCGCACGGTGAAGTCATGGAAGAACTACAGTTTTATAGGGTTCACACCTACCATGCGTGAGGAAATCGACAAGGTTTGGATAGAACCGAGCACATGGAATGATGGCAAAAAGGCTGCTATGCTCGTATTATGAGTTTCTATTGGAGACAGTATGTCACCAGCCTAAGCTCTTACTCAGCTTGATTTCCGCTCAGCTTGTAGAGACGCTTGCCAAAACAAGAATTTTGAATTATTATGGCTTGAATCAAATTTATCTCGCAAATAATGTATATCTTTGCATAGGATAGGCTTCACCTCAGCAATTGAAGCAAGCTTCATTGCGTTCGGTTTGCACTATCCTGCATCAATTATCCCTAAACATTAAAGTTATGCGACACACAGAAGAACGATATATTAGTTTGCTGACCGATTTCGGTTTTAAGCGAATCTTTGGCACAGACCCTAACAAGGATCTGCTTATTGATTTCCTCAACTCCCTGTTCGATGGTGAACAGGTTGTAAAGGACGTGACATTCCTTAATAGTGAGCATGTTGGTGATGTACGTGCAGACCGCAAGGCTATATTCGACGTATATTGTGAGAATGAGAAGGGCGAGAAGTTTATCGTTGAGATGCAGAATGCCAGTCAGAAATACTTCAAAGACCGTTCCCTCTATTATGCCACATTCCCTATTCGTGAGCAAGCGCAAAAAGGAGAAGTATGGAATTATGAACTCAAGCATGTTTATGTTGTTGCATTACTCAACTACGACATGACAGATTCTGCTTTTGCACAAGATACAATCAATCACGACATCGGTTTGCTTGACAAGCAGACACATAAAGTGTTCAACGATAAACTCACATTTAAGTATGTTGAAATAGCCAAGTTCAAAAAAAGTATAGAAGAACTAAAGACCAATTATGACAAGTGGATTTATGTTCTTCAAAACCTCTCGCGTCTTGACCGTCAGCCTACGTACCTCCAGACAGCCGTATTCACCCGTTTGTTCAAACAGGCTGAAATAGCAGGTTTCACAAGAACTGAGCTTCGTGAATATGAGGACAGTCTTAAAGCTTATCGCGACATGAAGAATTCGCTGGATAATGCAGAAGAGAAAGGAGTTGCTAAAGGAATTGTAAAAGGAGAACGAAACAAAGCTATAGAAATAGCTACAAAAATGAAGGCAAAAGGCTTTTCTGTAGATGATATTGTTCAGATGACTGGTTTGTCTGCTGATGAGGTTAAAAAAATAAAGCATTAAATAAAATCTAAATTTCCGTATTGCGGACAAGTATTCACCGTATCATGCTGCACGAGAACTTGGGTGAGGCGCACAGAAAACATGCTTATCAGATTATTGCGAATGAGCTGAAGATTGGTCATGTGAAGGTGACTCTGTTGTGCGGAAAGCTTGTGGAGATTATTTGTGATGAGGAGGGTAATGAGACGGAACGTATCTGTCATTACGAATTAGGAGTTAGTGCGCTTTGCGCATTATGAATTAAAGTTGAATCACATGGATTTTGTGCTGAATGTAAATAAAGCAGCACAAAATCCGTGTGGGATAATTTACTGAGGTTCTGATGTTGTGGATCTTATTATCTGTGAAACAGCATAGAGAGGGAAAACGTTGACGTGACGAACGGCATCGGCATCTTCTTTGTCGGTGTAACTAAACTCTCCGAAATTCTCTAATGAGCAACGTACGGCTTCGGTGATATGCTTCTCACGCATAAAAGACCACAAACTCTTCATTCCACCTTGGTTTCCTGCTTTTACCTCTATGGGGAGAATATTAAGATGTGATGGCAGGAGATAGTCGATTTCTGCTAATGAATTCTTTGACAAGCGTACCCAATAATACAACTCATGTCGCAAGTTGGGTATCATATAGTGAAGCATCTCCAAACCGGCAACAATCTCTGCCATGGCACCCTTGTTGACAAGGTCGGCTGCTGTGGCTGTAAGTATTTGGGTGGTAAGCATGGTTGTATCTCCTATAGTGATGCCCAAAAGTCGCAGCATAAGTCCACAGTCAAAGAATAGAATCTTACGATAGGAATTGTCTGATTCGCTACCTAAAGGAAGTCCATTGGCACTGGTGTGAGTTACGGGGATTAGTAATCCTGCAAGAATGAGCAGGTCGAGCGCACTCTTGACTTCTGCAGTCTTATAGTCGCCTACTTTGGTATAGACAAACTTCTTCGTGGCTTGTACGGCAGCACTACGCAATATGTTGCGAAGTAAATTGACATCAGCCTTTTTCTTGTATTTAGGAAAGTCGTCCTCATAGCTTACAAGTATATCATTTTGAACTTCCTGACAAAGCAAGTAATCGTGAGTCTCAACCCATTTGCCAACACATTCGGGCATTCCTCCTACGAGCATATATGTGCGAAGAAGACTGACTAACTTTTCGTGCAATGGCTCAGGAAGAGGTGATTGTGAAGATGATGCGTTGCGAGCTTCGAGTAATAAATCTTCGTTGTTGGCAAGAAGAAATTCATCGAAGGTCATTGGATACATAAACATAGAATGAATTCGACCTACGCCAAATGTCGGTAATTCTGCAAGGGCGAACTCTAATAGGGAACCTGCAGCAATAACATGAAGTCGTGGCATGTTCTCCTTGAAGAAACGTAATGACATGATAGCCTCTGGACACTCCTGTATCTCGTCCATAAAAAGAAGTGTCTCGCCTTCTTCTATCCTTGAGCCTGATATTGCAGAAATCTGCATAATGATACGATTGACATTTAGGTCGGGCTGGAAGATAGCTTTGTATTGAGGCTCCATCTCAAAATTTATTTCCAAAAAGTTTTTGAATTGCTTGCCTAAATGACGCACTGCAGAAGACTTGCCTACCTGGCGTGCTCCTCGAAGTAGAATAGGTTTACGTGTATCGCGTGAAGCCCATTCTGACAGATATTTATCTATAATTCTCTTGTAGTACATAGTGATTCGTAAATTGTTGTATTTCAGTGACAAAGATAACGAAATAAAATTATCCAAACAAATAAATCGCCAAAAAATGACATTTTCCAAACAAATAAATTAGCGAAAAATGAAATTTTCCAAACAAATAAATCGCGGAAAATAGACTTTTTCCAAACAAATAATTTAATCATTTAAACATTTTATAATCATATTATGACAATGAAATTGCGTAATGTGCCTTTCTCTCCGCCTGATATGACGGAGGCTTAGGCTGCAGAAGTGCGTGATGCTATTTTGTCTGGTTGGATAACAACTGGACCACGCACAAAGAAGTAGGAGAAAGAAGTAGCTGAGTTTGTGGGTGGTAAGTATTCGGTGAAAGCCGTATTGTAAGCCAATATATAGTTTTGTACCTTTGCCATCGACTTAAAAAATTCAGATTATGGTACAAGGTAAGAAACAATTAAACAAAAAGACAACGCCAAAGAATAAGCTTTATACTCTTCTTCCTGAATTATGGGAAAATGAAGAACAATAAAAATGAATTTAGAATTTAGTCAAATTAAGGTATAACCTCCACTGGCATTAGCTGGTGGAGGGCTAAAACTCATAAGCGTATTATCTCTATTCGAAGGAACGATTCAGATATATTCGACTGAATGTAGATTATAATTCAGGTTTTGAGACAGATATGAATAAAGTGAAGGAGGCTCGTGAAGTAGCATGGCCTTAAGATATACATTATTCATATAACTATGCCCCGCAACAAATAAAACTATTAGCGCTGTCACTGTATCAATATCTTTTATCTGTTTAATTTAGAAATATATAGTTCATAGATAATGCAATATTGAATTGAATTCGTTATCTTTGCAGAAGATTGGCTGCACCTCAGCAATTCAAGCACACTTGATTGCATTCGGTTTGCACAATCTTTGAATAAGATTGGCTGCACCTCGGCAAAACATTCAAGCAAGCTTGATATTCTGCTCTCGGTTTGCACAATCTTTGCATTGACAGACCATAAGGTTTGTGATAATATCAATAACATCAGTTAAAACAATAAGTGATATGACCACTCTCAAAATAAAAAACGTCGGACCATTACTGTCGGCATATGTCGAATTCAAGAAATGCACTTTGTTCATTGGAGAACAAGGCGCTGGTAAAAGTACAATCGCAAAGTTGTATTCTCTGTTCACATGGCTTGAAAAGGGATTATTAAGACATACAATTTTTGAAGATTCGGTGATAAAATATAATCGGTTTAAAAACAAGTATGCTGCATACCATAATCTGAAATCATATTTCTCAGAACAATCATACATCCTATATACGGGTGAGCAGTATGTCTTCGAATACGAAAATGAACACTTGAACATTAGGCGAAATGATTCAAATGGTGAGTTGAATTCTGCTAAGGTGATGTACGTTCCTGCAGAGCGTAACTTGCTGAGCGTAGTGGAGAGTGGCAAATTGCAAAGTGGATTGTCTGAAGCAATGCAAACTTTGATGGAGGAACTAAACAATGCCAAAGCTTATTATGCCAAAGGTGTGGATTTGCCAATCGGAGGTATGAACTTCACATACGACAGACTAAACAAGGTGAGCTGGATAAATGGAAAGGATTTAAATGGCAGGGAGTTTAAAATAGCATTGAAGGAAGCTTCAAGTGGTTATCAGTCGTTGATGCCTATGACGCTTGTTTGTCATTATTTATCGGATCTTGTTCTGAATAGTGGAGCTGAGACTATGGACTATAAAGAAAAGCAACGCTTGCAACAGGAGGTGGATAAGATAATGGAGGATAATAAAATCTCCGATACTGTAAAAAATGCTATGCTTCGAAATGTATCTGCAAGGTATAGATATACTGAGAATGTGAATGTGGTGGAGGAGATGGAGCAAAACCTATACCCGGAATCACAAAAGCGTGTATTGTTTGACCTACTTAGCATTAACAATAGATTGGAACGCAACAAATTGGTGTTGACAACGCATAGCCCGTATTTGGTGAACTACGTGACCCTTGTTGTGAAAGCCGCTATGATAGAGCCGCAGATTCCTGCAGATGCCGTTGAACTGAAAGATTCATTATATGGTATAGTTCCAGCAGAGTCAATAATGAATGCTTCTGATTTGGCTATATATGAATTGAGAGATGGCGAAGCAAGGTTATTGGAAAATTATGATGGTATTCCTTCGGATTCGAATTATCTAAATCAACAGATGGCTGAGACAAACTATTTGTTTGACCAACTGCTTGACATCGAAGAACAAATACAGGAGGCATAAATATGGAAGATGTCGTAGATTTCTTTATTCCTAAGTGCCAAGTGCTTGGAATAACGGCGGAAATGTTTGGTATTTGTGATGATGATGACAAGGCTGAGAAGACTCCTGCATATGTCTGTCTCGAGAACGAAGAGAAATGGGGCGCTATTATAAAAAACCATAGTGGAAAACCATTGAATTTTACAGCGGTGGACAATTGTGTTGTTGTTCGGAGAGATAATGATGATATGGAAAACCGTTGTGATGCGATGTTGTCAAATGCAGATAATTTGGTGTTTGTAGAGTTAAAGAACGAACGCCAAAAATGGTTTCCACATGCTGTCGAACAATTGCAGAAGACAATAGATGTTTTCAAGCAATATAACGATGTTAGTATGTATAAAAGGAAACGTGCATACGCATGTAATGTCAGGCACCCGAATTTTGCTTATAGTAACAAGGAACTGAAACAAAAGTTTTACCAAACAAATGGTTTCAGATTATATGACGAAATGTCAATAGAGTTTCGTTAGAGTTCTTTTCGCTGTAAGCAGATTGGATGAAACAATAATGAATCCCCGTCCGAATGACGGCATAGTGTAGAGCGATACTGCTACGGGGAACGATCTAATATGAATTTTGAATGTTGAGTTTTGATTTTGAATTGTTCTCGGCTGATGCCTACGATTATAAATAGGTGAATTTTGAGTTTTGTAATCGGCTTTGCCGCTTGCCAGAGCAAGAATGGTCGGCTTTGCCGATGTTGAACTGTTCAATGTTGAATTACTATTTATCGTCTATTATAGAATCTTTAAAATGTTTATTAATGATGGGTCTTCAAGTTTTTAATGATTTTAAGATAGGTGGAAATTCGTTTAAAGATACTTATGCTTGAGTACGGAAAAACTCGTGAAGAAG
>ERZ1023666.65-NODE-65-length-50586-cov-18.797946_pt1 | contig 50586 bp, 48 predicted proteins | sample MGYA00380341_ERZ1023666 | MGnify/ENA primary metagenome ERZ1023666 (study PRJEB33179, sample SAMN07448983) | human gut metagenome | biome: Human-gut; feature: Human associated habitat; material: Faeces | host: Homo sapiens | place: India: Bhopal | collected...
CCTTCAAGAGCTTGCTGACGATATTTGTTTGCCGTTTCACGTTCCTTTTTCATTTCTGTAATCTCAACTTGGGTGCAAAGGTACAACTTTAATTTTGAATTTCGACACCCTAAAGATACAAAAAGAAAAGGCAGCTGCAAGCATCTTCACAAACGCCTACAACTGCCATCTCTATAATATATATGGAAACTTCTTTCTACAATTCTCTCAAATTTTCATGAAACATCGCCTGTTAAGCGAAGTTTTTCATGTTGGATCTTGCACCATACTCAGCGCATGCTGCAACGACCAAAGCTAAAATCATTCCTAAAATCATCATAATCTTATCCTTTCTCTATATCAATCTGTTATCCTAATCTACATATTCTTTACCTCATCTAATATCTATTAGAGAAGCTTTTTTGGAAGCATCCTATGGATGCCTCTCAAAACTTGCTTACTTGCCGAGGCTGATTTTCTTGTTTACATTTACAACCTCTGCAAAAAGAGCAGCTGCAACTGCCAATGTCATTCCTAATATTATCATAATGTTACCCTTTCTTTACTTTAATTATTCGTTATTCAATCTTTTCGAGTGCAAAGATAATGCCTTTTTGTGTGCGCACACAATTTTTCGGGAAGAAAATGCTGTCAAGGGTATGATTTCTTGATTTCCGTCAAAAACTGTCATGACATTTGGAACAAAATGGCAGGTTTTTCAAAAATAAATCCGTCTCTAAACTGCGGTTTCAAGGAGAATTATACATCACCATGATTACCTTTTTCCCCATTTACCTTGTTGTTTTACTATATAGGTCTTAGTCCTGCCTGTGGCACTCAATCAGATTTCCCCGGTTCGAATTCTCAGTATGATGGCTTTGCAGAAGTCTTGTGATGAGAGAGGTCATAAGTAGAAATATGGTATTTTACGCCATGAAAGACTTCGACAGCTGTTTCCATCCAAAATCATTGTTCATTTCATCGAATATGCGTTGCTTGCCGCCACGTAGATTGTAGAATTCACTATGTCTCTTGCCTTCGACTTGTAATCGTAGGTCAGTATGTACCTTTAGATGTATTCACCTTCCCAAACATCAAGGTATTCCTCCGTTCTCTTTGTTGTTGTATGGCAAGGCGATAGGGCTTTCCCTTCCATTCATCAATAAGGATGGAATTTAACTCGAATTCAATGTTATTGATTTCAATAGTATTCCATCAGGTTAAGGATAATATGGAATCATAGAATGAAGAGTACCTGTTGGCAAGGATGCAGAATTGCCAGCAGAGGGGCTCTACCCTTCAACGATTTCCTTCGAGAATGAGCCATCACAAAGATTTACGCACATCAGAGAGCATAGAATCTCGCTATGTTGATAACCAAACATTGTGCATCTCTATCCTAATGTTGAATCTATAGTTTGAGCCAAAAGAGCATTAAATAGCTCCATAATCGAAAAATCCTCGAAAAGGGTGAGTTTCTCAGATTTTATTTGTACTTTTGCCATGTCATTCAGAGTTTTTGTCTGTTTGTTTTTGCGACACTAAGATAATTGAAATTTCTGATATGGCTAAATCCTGAGCAACTTTTTGTTAATCAGGTACATATGAAAAATGAGTTGATGAATTTTGCCGTAGAAATACGGCAAAAAATAATTAAAAAAATACGTAATATGACAGTTGAAGAATTACAATCAAAACAAGAGCAATTGAGAGCAGAAATGTATTCAAATGCTGAAAAACTAGGGTTAAGCACAGCAAATCTCAAACCTATTCCTGATGGAGTGCTTGATGCAGAAAAATACCTCACTTCGAGTCGAAAGATTATGTGGGTACTCAAGGAACCATATGATGATATTGATGAAGAAGGTAATCCTCAAGGTGGTGATTGGTACCTGGAAGAAGGTTTCTTGGACGAAAATGGAAACATTAAAGAGTCAGCTAAGAAGATAAGAACATGGCAGCTAATGGCATATACAACATATGGAATTCTGAATAAGATACATTACGACGATGAAGGATGGGTACAGGAAGATGACCAAATAATGGAGTCTTTGTTGAGTACAGCCTATGTCAATATCAGTAAGATGCCTAACCTCACTAGCTCTGGCCAGACGAATCTTTGTGAGTGTTATGAGAATTGGAAGACAATCCTATTTAGGCAAATAGACTTATATAATCCAGATGTTATAATCTTTGGTGGCACAATTGCACCATTCTGGCATGATTTGGAATCAAATGGTATCGTATATGATCACTATAATAGTGCTATCTGTGTTTATAATTATAAAGGTGCGAAAGTTATCGATGCATATCATCCAAATCAGAGGAAAATAAAATGGGAGCTGTATGCCGATTCAATTATAGATGAATGTATCTAATAGTAGATAGTCCTCAATATGATAATGAAGGAAACCGGAAGACAAGGGAAATAGGAACTTGTTCACCTGTTTCAGGGCGTTGACCAGTAGGTCGTTCATTTTGTGCGCAGTATTGAAATCTAAGGATTTGCCGGAAGCTGACTCATATGTGTCAGCTTCGGTAGGCCAGTTCTTTGAAGTCACGCAATATGGTGTCCATACTGCAGGTACGAATAAACGGATGGAGGAACTGATGTCTCATGAGGTGAGTCGTGACATTCTCAACACATGAACCGCCTCAAAGATATACGCACATCAGAGAACGCAGGATTTTACTGTACTGATAGCCATACTGTGTGCATCTCAATCCTAATGTGGAATCTATGGTTGGTGCCCAAAGAGCATCAAATTGCTCCATGATGGAAAAAATCTTCCAAAAGGAGTGAGATACTCAGATTTTATTTGTACTTTTGCCATGTCATTCAGAGTTTTTGTCTGTTTGTTTTTGCGACACTAAGATAATTGAAATTTCTGATATGGCAAAATCCTGAGCAACTTTTGTTGCTCAGTTACTTATAAAAACTATTAAAGTATATTGTTGCGGAAATAAGGTTCACAACAGTATCATTATAGAGGCAATACCTCCGTGAGGCTGTGACGCTGCGGTTTGAAGGGTATTGCCCTCGTTTCTATTGGCAGTTTTATACCATCGAGCACTGCTATGATGAATGTAATTTCAACATCCTAAACCATTCTTGCGGTAGTACAATAGTAAGGGGATTCCTTATGCGAATAGTGGTTGCAGAGTAGTTGTATGTGTCTATATAATAGCAGATTTTGTTAAAATTTGAAGTTTTTGTGCTCCTACGCAAAAATACTGCATACCGCTTTTGTAATTTTGCACTAAAAAAGATAGGAGATTAAGAAAATGAAAGAATTTGCAATGAATGGAACCCCTGTTAAGATGTGGGCAAAGATGTGTGACGCAACGGCTTGGCAACAAATATCGAACCTTTGTAGCCTGCCTTTTGTTTTTCATCATTTGGCATTGATGCCTGACTTACATGGCGGAAAGGGTATGCCTATAGGAACTGTCCTTGCTACCAGGAATGTCGTGATTCCGAATGCCGTGGGCGTGGATATAGGTTGTGGTATGTGTGCAGTTAAAACCAATATCCAGGTGGAAACGATTGAACAGGATGTTCTGAGAAAGAAAATCATGCGAGGAATCCGTCAACAGATTCCTTTAGGAATGGAACATCACAAGGTTGCCCAGGATGAGAAGTATATGCCTGAAAATCATGATATTGATGGCATGACTGTCGTTAAGCGTCAATATATATCAGCTACCAAGCAAGTGGGAACACTTGGTGGAGGAAATCACTTCATAGAACTTCAAAAGAACGATGAAGGATGGCTTTGGATCATGATTCACTCTGGGTCAAGAAACTTAGGCAAACAGGTATGTGATTATTATAACAGAGTGGCAACCATTCTCAATGAGCATTACTTTTCTTCGGTTAAGTCAGACCTTAATATGTCATTCTTGCCACTGAGGACCAAGGAGTTTAATGATTATTGGAATGAGATGCAGTATTGTATCGATTTTGGTCTGTGCAATAGAAGGTTGATGATGCATCGAATTCAGGAGGTCATATCTGAAGCGATACCACACGTTGAGTTTGAGCCGATGATCAACATCGCTCATAACTATGCATCCTGGGAATCCCATTTTGGTGAGAATTGTATCATACACCGAAAGGGAGCAACAAGTGCCCGAGAAGGTGAAGTTGGTATCATACCTGGTTCACAAGGAACGAGTTCATATATCGTGGAAGGCCTTGGCAATCCTCTCAGTTTCATGAGCTGCTCCCATGGAGCTGGCCGTATCATGAGCCGAACTGAAGCTGTAAAGACACTCAATTTAGCGGAGGAAATCCATAAGTTGGATGAGAAAGGCATCGTTCATGCCATTCGTAGTCAGGAAGATTTGGAAGAGGCCTCTACTGCCTACAAAGATATAGAATCCGTCATGGCACAAGAATCAGACTTAGTCAAAATCAAAACCCATTTGTCACCCATTGCCGTCATCAAAGGGTAGTGTATGAATTCAAAATCTTGGTTCTCTAGTATTACTGATTGCGTAATGTTAGAGAACTAGGACAACTTTTCTGAAATCTCGTTACAGCACGTATGTATTTTGCCAAGCGTGGATCGGAATTCTTTTAAATCAGATTGCTTGATGAGCTCATATCCTTCAAGATATTCGGTGCCTCCATAGAAGAAATCCATTTTGACATTGAGTACTTTACATATGGATTCCAGTAATCCTGTCTTGATGTCTTTAGCCCTTAACTGTTGACTAAAGCCACCAGGAGTCATGTTGAGTTGTCTTGCAATGTCTTTTTGCAGGATACCCTTTGATGATAATAATTCTCTTAATTCTTTTCCGCTCATACTCTTATTTTTTGTTTTTGAATTCCGTTGATAGTCTTAATCACCTTGAGAGAGTAAGTGAATACTAATTGACTACATATATCGTTTACAAATATAATAAAATGAATTCTATACCTTTTTATATTTTTGAAACTTTTAAGTTACTTATGTATTCGTTAGTTTGACATTCTATCGATTTGATACAAAAGAAGTGGGCTGCCCCCATATACGCTTCTTGAAGGCATCGCCAAACGCCCATAAACACATACACGGATGGCAGCCCACATATTATGAGCTGCTCCGTGCCTCGTGTTTACATTCTTTTTAATTTTGGCGATTTATCAAGAAGTGAGGCACTTTACATTTGTTCCCACAAAAATCACGTCCCTAAGAACGATGGTGCAAAGGTACAAAAAATAAATTAAATTCTATCATATTTGAGTTTTTTGTGTGTGTTGATTCATCTAAGTTCAGTTTTTCTATGTTTTTGACATACCTCTTAACACCCAAAAGAGTCTATATTTTTAGGTAATAGTTAATGGAAGTATAACTATATATAATCACCCCATTGTTTGAAAAATATAGTAGATAGCGATAAAAAACGAGTATTTGTACATAATAAAAGTTAAAATATAGCTATACTGTAAGTAATATCCAGAAATATTTGTTATTTTTGCAACGAAATCGAAATTAGACTTTTATAGTCTTATTTGGTTGATAGAAGAGATTAAGCAAAAGGAATGATAAAAATAAACATTAATTTTAGAAGCATGACCGATTGAATGTTTATACCTGAAAAATGACAACTATCTAAAGTAATGTTGATGTTAATCTCATACATAGACATTTGGATAATTCATGTCATATTAAATGGTAAAATGAATTTTGGTCAATATCAATGATAAAATATGTATAAGGTAAAAAAGAAAGTACATAGTGAAGCCAAACCAGACTGGATGGTTGGGGTTTTGTATCAGATTCCCCCGAAGGTCTATGATTGGCAGGAGTCTTATGATGCTTGCATGAAGCACCTGATTATTATCAAGGACATATTGGAAAAGTCTTCGGTAAAGTGGCATCGTGGAAGTCGGAACTTGACTCAAATAAGAAATGTAAAAGTAAAAGGAGAGAGTCTGCTTGTTTTAACTAAAGCTGGAAGAAGTACCCTTTCTTTTAGAATCATACAAAAATAAAAGAAAATGTAATAATGAAATAGAATATTTGGAGGCTTCAAAAGAGTCTCTATGGGGAATTTATATTCTCACTTTATGGAAGAGTTTTAATAAACACAGGCGTAACTGCTTGTGTAAGAGGTCTTATCAACTATATAAAATTACATCCTATGATGAATCCTTTAAATAATTCATGGATTAAACTGCCTCGAAGTTTTACTTCGTGGCGCTGGTATCATGACTCTAAGATGGTACACGTCTTTCTGTATTTCCTGTTACAGGCAAATGTAAAGAAGACAGATTATCTTTCCTTGACAGTATACCCAGGTCAGGTTGTGACCAGTCTTGCTATTATTGCGGAGGATACGGGCTTATCCCCAAGAAATATCCGTACTTGCCTTCAAAAGTTATCACAAACCGGTGAGATCAAGGTTCACTCAAGCAATAAAGGAACCATTGTGACCATACGTGACTATAGTCGTTTTCAGCAGTTTTCTGATGAAGATGCTACTATTGGCTGGATTAAGCGGTACCGTAAAATTACTGAATGGAATTGGTATCATGATGCGGAAAAGGTACATTTATTCATTCATTTGCTGCTCAATGCTGTTTTTCAACAGCAGGTTGGCTCTTCTTTGAAACGAGCTCAGCTTGCTCTAAGCAAAAACACCCTTCATAAGGAAACACGTATTTCACCATCTAAGATAAGTACATGTCTCAATGACTTGGTGCGCACTGGTGAAATTGAGGTTTTCAAGTCCCCTACTCCTCGTCCAAACCTGATCACAGTTTGCAAGTATGAGCTTTATCAAGGTTTTACATCCAAATTCAGTTGTCTTGATGAGCTGGAAGATTCTTGCAGTACAAAACAATCTCTGTTTGATGGCAATTCTTCCCCACTATCCAGTGATTTAAATCCAATTGTAAGTTCTTGTTGTAGATATATATATAGAGTTGACGACAATTTGTCCGACAAACAGCCGACAAACGAGCGACACGTAGTTGACACGCAGGTGTCATATCATCGACAAGGAACCGACATGCAAGCGACAACTAATATAAAAGGATATAATGTAAAGAACGAAAGAAAATCAACATCAATGCGCGTGTGTGCATGTGAAGGGATTTTTGGGGAGGAAGAGAATGGTGAAGCTGAAAAGAAAACAAGCAAAGAAAGCTATTTTTCATTTCTCTCAAATTCTGATTCTTGGCTTGAAGTGATGAAACAGCGCTTTAAACTGCCGGACCGTTCTAAAGTAAAGACATGGCTTGAAACCTTTGAACTGGACATGGCTTGCAGGGGAAAGGGTTTGCATAAGGATTTGTCAGATTACCAGAGTCACTTTTGTGATTGGTTGAGTAAACAGAATTTGGAGCACCCCAAGTCTATGTATGGTTCAAAGTTTACACCGAGGTCTTCTCATGGAGGACAACTGTATAAATCAACATTTTAGTTCGTTTATTAATATTTAAACATATGGAAGCAGTAATGGATAAATTCCTATTCAAGGAAGAATAGGTGGTTCATCGTATCAAAACAGCCACCACCGGAAAGCGTTTCTTTAAATTGCCGTTGGATTATGTGTCCTGTTATAAAGCCTTATTGCAGGCTTTTATCAAGGCGGTCAATGATGTGAACATCAAATATGTCAGTATGGAAGGATTGGAGATGGTATTATACAATATCTCTCTCTGGCTGGTAGGTCATAACCATAAAACAGGCTTGTGGCTGAGTGGTGTAGGTGGTACTGGGAAAACCACTTTGGTGTATGCCATACAGAAACTGATACTTTCCTTGCGATTGAAAGACCCCATCAAATCCTCTTCCTCCCAGATTAAAATGGCTGGCCTTGTCATGAAGAACGCCTGTGAGCTTTGTCATTTGTATGTGGACCACTATGAGCGTTTCCTGGAATATCGCAATGTGTCTTTATTGGCTATTGATGATTTAGGCATGGAGCCTGAGCGTATTGTCAAATATGGGCAGGTATGTGATCCCATCAGTGAACTTATTGCCTATCGGTATGAATGTCGCTTGTTCACCATAGTCACGACGAATCTGCCTTCAGGTGATATTCGTCCGCGCTATGGGGATAGAACTGCCGACCGCGTGAATCACATGATGCACGTTGTTGTCATGCCGGATTTCAACTTCCGCCTTTGTTCTGAAACCTATTCCCGCGATTGACATGAAAGAGAAAGATGAGATTTTGGCCAAGACAGATGGAGGACTCGATATCTTTGTTCACTATCTTGGAAAGGAATGCCTGAGGAAAAAGTTCAGAAGTCACATGAGAGAGGATGACAAGCATCCTTCCTGTAAGCTCTATCGTAACCAGGCACTTGATGGCAGGTCCTACTACTATTTGCATGATTTTGGCGATAGTCGCTTTTCCGGAGATTGCTTTTTCGTGGCTTCGCAGGTCCTGAACATCAATCCTTCCACGGATTTTGTACATCTGTTGAAAATGATAGATCAGGATATGTGTCTTGGGGTATTTGACCGGCAGACAAACCGCAAGGCGGTTCGTCAAACATCTCCTATGTCAGGCATGAAGAGCCCAGATGAAGAAAACCGGCAGCCTCATGGTGTGATTGCCTATCAAGCGCAGATCAAGGAATTTTCTGACGAAGAGCTTGCATATTGGGCTTCTTATGGCATCACTGAAGATACTCTTGACCATTTTCAGGTTAGAAGCTTGAGAAGTTGCCATTTTACAAAGGCTGATGGTCAGCAATATTGCATCTATTCCACTGCCCTGACGCCAAGCTATGGCTATTTCTTCCAGGAAGATAGGGGCATCAAGGTGTATCGTCCTCGCTCGGAGAACCGTTTCCTTTATGCAGGAGAGTTGCCAAGTCCTTATATCTTTGGATTGGACCAACTTCCCAGCCGGGGGAATATGCTCTTGATTACTGGCGGTGAAAAGGATGTTCTTTCTCTGAGCAGTCATGGCTTTTCAGCCATTTGCTTCAATAGTGAGACGGCTAAAATCCCCCATTTGGTCATGGATCAGCTTGTGAAGAGATTCGGGAAGATAGTTTTTGTGTATGACGTAGATGCTACAGGAAGAAGAGAATCTGCCCAACGGGTGGAAGAACTCCAGGGGCACTATCCGGTGAGTCGAATAGATCTTCCTCTTGCAGGCAGCAAGCAGGAGAAAGACGTGAGTGACTATTTCTTGCTGGGCGGCACAAGTGATGGTCTAAAGACATTGATTCAGCAAGCATTAAATAACAACAAGTGATAAACAACTAGTAATGACAACAATTATGAGAGTACAACATCACGCATTTATCCACGTGGAAGATGGTATTCGTCTTGTCGATTTGAAGAATGAGGATGAGAAATACCTCAAGCAAAACGGCTTTTCTAAATTGCCTTCCTGTATTCAGGGTGTTCAATTTTCATGTCTTGGTAAGTATTATCAAGGCTTTGGATTTAGAAATGACATCGGTGGCGTTGAGTTTTTTCATCAGCTTTATACCCCGTTTCCTGTCACCTTGAAAAGCTATGCACCAACAACCCTGCGCAGTCCAAAGGCAAAGGAGTATCAGGCATGCTGCCTGTTTTATGATTTTATGGATTATCTGGCATTCTATACCTTGAAGGGTTCCTGGGAATTCCGCCTTCCTCAGCATGATGCCTGCATCGTGATGTCTCATGTGAGCAACTACATGCATATGGTGGTGGACAGTGATGATTATGATGAGGTATATATGTTTTTCCCCAATACTGTTGTGGGGAGAACAATAGCCCTTACTCTCAAGAGACGTAACCCGGGAAAGGTCACGGATTACAGCATCATATACAAGGGGCACGCCAATCTGAGAGCGTTTGTACAGGATAAGAATGAATCCATTCGTCATGTTTTCAAGTAGGATGAGTAGAAGTTCTATCCTTATCCCCCTGCTTGTCCTTGTCATCTTGATTGCGGTCCTTGCACTGGTCTTGTATTACGACATCAAGCATACGTATCGAGATGGAGACCTATGGAAAAAATGACAGTATGATATGCCATCTTCTATGACGTTGGCACTATCTGTAATGACGATATACTGGGACCTTCTGCTACTGCTGCTGAGGAATAGTTTTAGGGAAAGGTCTTAAAAAAAACGATATAAGAAAAGCCCACCGGTCTTCTCACGAGGACCTGGTGGGCTGAGGAGTATATGAAAAAATGTTGAACTTTACCTACTGGCTTATTTATCGGGGCGAAAGGTGTCACCACTATGTCTCATGGCTTTGCCAAATCCCTTGAAAAGCCACATGAAAAACAGAAATAAGAATATTGCTCCCATAATCTTCAGTATTAAAAGTGTAACTTCTTGTTTATTGTACGGAGAAGGTAGAGATATGTGTGAAATCTGCTGTGGTCACACCATACTCTCCGGGCTGCAGGTTCACAATGGTCACCATGTATGAACTGGCCCCAATCTTCTTTGCCTCGTATGGAACGGTATTGAAGGATGTCGTTGCCTTCATGCCAGAAAGTAATCCAACTTCGGCGAGCGTGAATCTGCGCTCTTTCTTCTTGGTCTCAAACTGGAACACTCCAATGGAGTTCTTCGGATCTTCGTTGTTGTCCTTCACTCTTACAATGAGTTGTACCTCTCCCTTGGCAATCTTGTAAGGTGAAGTATCACCTTTTACTCTCAAGAAAGTCTTACCCTTGTCCAGCAAACTGCTTCCCGGAATAGGAATGTATCCAAAACCAGTAGTCTTGGTCTTCATTTCTGCCTCTTCCTTTACCAGGACTACCTGGCTGCTGTCTGATTGCACCAGTGCCACCTGACCGATATACTCAGGTTCCTGGATTCCTTGTGCCATGCTTGTTGTACAGGTGATAAGCATCACCACTGCCATCATTAGATTCTTCATATCATTCAATATTTTGTAAATGTTATTAATATTCTTTCAAAATCCTAAACTATCTGCAATATCTTTTGCTATTACAAGATATTTTCTGTATCTTTGCGCTGTGAAACTTCCACATTTCATCTCAAGGAAATTCCTTTGGTTCAGCCTCTTGTATTCCGAAAGGAGTCAAGGGGCTTTATTTGTATTAAAAGGCATACTCCGCCTTCAATGCCCTGTCTAAATCGCTTTGGTTGATGAGTTTCACGTAACTCTTATCTCCCACATATCGGTATTTTCCCTCCAAGTGGTGTTTCTCAAGCAGCTTCTCTACGATGCTTACATCCTCGGAGTTCATTTCCGCTATGCAGCATCCCATCTCTACAAAAGCCATAGCCTGGGCCTTACTGACGGGAAATACCCTCCCCATCATCATCTGTCCCTTATAGGGCTTTCCCTTTGGATATGCGTTTGCGCTATGTGGCAAAACACTTACCTCTTTCCAGATAATCTCTTTTGCTTTCATTCTTTCTATCCTTTTTTGTGCATGCAAAGGTAATGGTTTTACTCCACATTAACCTCCTCTGCACAATTAAACTTATATTTTAACACTTGTGGTATACCTGCATCATGTGTACGGATGCATACATCATTGCCGTATATTCTCCCCAAAATCTGATGCCAATCCATTTACGCTCACTCCATCAACCTGTTTGAATTCATATTGATTTCTATGCCCCTGAACTGACCTCAAAAAGAAAAAATTCTGGATTTCCTGAACACAAGCCTTTTTTCCAAACTTGTTCTTTCACAGAAAATCGAACTTTTTTTTATGACATTCCGGTATAACCTTCACACCATAGCCTTTTTCGTGCCCCCCATTTGGCTGCTCACAGGCCAGAAAGCCAAGTAATGAAGCTGGAATCTTGCTTGGAATACCCTATTCCGACGGAATTGCGGAAGGCTGCCAAGAAAGATTCCAGCTTCATAGCTCGCATGGAGCGGTACTTGGTATCTGGCGGAGCAGCCTTACCTTTGCACGGAAAAAGCGTATCGGTGGAGGCATGCCACTAGGGTATAAAGAGGGTGAGGTTCTCCATGTGGAAGAACAATAACATGATAGAAAAATCACATCACGCTGAGAGCTGCTTCAGTACCAATATCTTGGTGGGCTTGCTGCCATCAAATTCGTAAATCTCAATTTCTCCCTCCTTGTAACCGACGAAATGCAGTTTCTGAACCCCTTCTCCTTCATCGCAGGCAAATAACTCAATCTTCTGAAATCGGCAAGCTAGCAGAATGCATCCCCATCTGTTGGCTATACCCTCCTTTCCCTTGCTTTGTATGATGGCCAGCCCACCCAGTTGCTGCCTGATACCGAAAGAACAAGTCTTTCTTAGATAGAACTCGTCTTCTCGTTCCACCGTTCCTATAATCCTGAAGCCTAATGTCTTCCAGAAATCCAAGCTTTCAGAGTTGGCAGATAACTCGTAATGAGTTTCTTCTTGATGTGTGATAATCCTTGTCATGAGCGTCTATAATTAGTTGTGAATCAAACATATCATCAGTATATTGTCTGATGAGTCCTATCTTTCTTTTCTGACCTTTGGGAACATAGAGGAGCTTGTTCCTGAAAACAAGAACCTGAATGTCACAAAGATTGGCATCATGCTTCTTCATGATCTTGCCCAGGGTGATACTGTTTATCCAATGGCTTTTTCTATCATCCATCGCTTCCAGTACTTCCTTTTCAAACTTTTCCATGTCCTTCTTCTCCCATAAATGAAGCAACCATTTCAAACTGATACCCCTTACTATGTCAAACAGTACGCATCCATAGCCATGAATCTTGCAATATTCCATCAGGGCATGCCATTTGCGTTGTACAGTTTGTGTAGAGAAAAGATGGTAAGGTACCAGCATCACCATCACCACACTTCCATCCTCCAAGACCATCATATAGTCGGGAGTGAATGTAAGCGTGAATTCCTCCTCATATACAATCTCCTCGGGATATTCCACAAACTGCTCAATCCAGCTGCTCTTCTCTGCCATCTTCAAAAACAGTTCCTGCTGCCTATTGTAGAATGGCACCTTTCTATCGAGCTTTTGGGATTCAAATAGCCCGAACTTCATCCAATCTATTCCATCTTCCATGCGTGGATATAGATAGGAAATATCATACGCCCATACAGAACGCAGACTTCTTCTTTTCTCCCCTGTAAGATGTATGCATTTCCCCGGGAAGATGACCGACTCATACATTCTGAGTATGAGATCAGCCGCCTTGCTGTTTTCTCTATTCATATGCTCCTTTTTATTTCATATACTCCGATTTTCGTCTGCAAATATAGACAGAATAGTTGAAGCCACCAAATCTCATTAAGAGCTGTTAACAGGTACATTTATTGGTAACAGTAAGAAAGAAATAGATAAAGAAAATATATAAAAGAAAGAGAAAAAGAAAGAAAAAATTCTGTTTATTTGACATATTTGCGTTATTTAACTGTTGATTTATAAAAAGGCCAGTCATACCCCCTAAAAAGGGCAAATTAATCAAAAAAATAATTCAAAGGAGATACGGCATTCATATCAATCTATATTTTTGTGTTAAATATTCAAGTTTCGCAAGTGAGGGAATTGATTGAAGTTAAAGTAGTTATCACTCCCTACGGTCGTTCGGGAAGTTAAGAGACAATAGTTGTTTGGCGTAAAACGTAGGACATTTGTTCCTTAACTCCCCTTAACTTCCAAATATGCGAAAGTTCTGTAAAATATCCGATGATAATCGGTTAAATAACCTTCACTCTCTGCTTGCCCTCTCTTCCGTCTACCACAATCTTCTCAAAGATGATGGAAAAAAATAAGCATGTTGCTCTAAAATTTTCAGTTATTTTTATACAACTTATTAAAATTATTACTAACTTTGCAAGCGAGAATTATAGTTAGCAAACTATGTAATAGACAATATCACCAAGATTGTCATTGCAAGTATTGGTAAGTATTGGATTAAGATTATAAACAATTAAATAAATGACGTCATGAAAAAGTTATTCGCACTTTCACTTATTTCTATATTATACATGCCTTTGCATGCACAAGAGATTAACTATGAGTATAATACTGTAAGTTCTGATTTTTATTCAAGTTACTTATCTATAGACGGAGTATTATATATAACTGATCAGACTAATGGAAAAGAATACCCTTACATTTTAGTGCGCTACCCAAGCGAGAAAGCGAATAGTACTTTTGAGATACCTGAAACTGTTTGGTACATTGCACCTCATGCCTTTAAAGGCAATAAGTATCTTAAAACTATCATTTTCCCAAGCTGTGTTTCTACAGGCAGTAATAAATCCTACCATGCCTTCAAGATTTCAACATCTGCCTTTGATGATACCGCCATCGAGGAATTCATCGCAAAGGGGGCTGCGACTTCAATTTCCTCTGCTAGGGTAAATAAAAAGGGAAGTGACAAGAAGTACAACCTTCAGGGTATGGAAATAAATTCTCCACAAAAGGGAGAGGTATATATCCAAGATGGAAAGAAGTATGTAGACAAATAAGCAAAGCTTTCACCTTTACCTTTCTCTGAACAACAAATATACTTGATAATACACTGCCCCTACTTTTCTTTTGTGCAATTAATTATTATATATATTACTAATCGTGCGTAAGAGAGAAGTTTATGGGGCAGTACGTTTCTAATACATAATTAAGATGCTGGAGATTACTCCATACTCATCATACTGAGGAATGGTAACGATGATTTTAGTTTTTGCTCCATCTTTAACCTTCTGAATGGTTACTACAGAAACCCACTTTGAAGGAATACTATCATCAAGTTCTTGGCAAACTAGGCGATATACATCAACAGAACCTCGGTCAGCAAAAACATTACCAGTCTCATAACTGCAAGAAGTTATCTTGAAGGAAAGTTCGTCTTCGGTGCCTGCATCAACTGTAAGTTTGCCAGCCTTTACAGAAATAGAGTGTCCAACTTGCATTGGATTGCAATCTATTGCTTCCTTATTGATAACGAAATCACCTGCCCCATATAGTGAGTGAATTTGCTCTGTTTTTGTGTCAAAACTCATAGAAAGTTCACTAACAGCGATTTTCTGAGGTTCTAAAGCGACACAAGCTGAACAAACTAATAGTCCTGCTACAAAAGAAATAAAGCGTCTCATAAGTGAAATTTTAAGTGTTATTTAAATTATTAAACATCATTTTTATACCCATAAATATACCATGAATATTGATTATATAGAAATAGCATTTTTGTCAGCAAGACCAATAGCCTCTCCATTTGCGCTTACCTTCAGAACCTTACCATTAATGATGTCATAAACCGCTTGCGGTCTATTGAGTCCCATGTCCTTAGCTAGCTGCGAACCAATTATATTCTCTTGCATAAGGATAGCATTTATAACCTCTTTTGCTGTCATACGTATAATTAAATTTTAAATGCAGAGATTTCTTAAATGATTTGCATCCGATGCTACAAATATTATTCTTGTCTTTGCACGTTAATATTAAAATAACAATGCAAAATTACAAAAAAAATATTTTTATGGCAAATAAAAATGAAGAAAAAAGCAGAAAATGACCCTTTGGGGTTACTACGAGAGCCTTCTTAAATCCTTGTATTCCAAGAAGGATTTCATTCAACGCATCATGGCAGAATGCGATGTATCATTTACAACTGCTAGAAACTGGACCAAAGGTCATAGAGTGAGTCCAGTCAATGTCATTATGGGTCATTTTCATTTTCCAATCCCAGAATCCGGTCATTAAGGTCACGGTCATTAAGGTCATTAAGGATTTCGGGTTATTCGAGATGACCTCAAAGTGAAGAGGCATATAAAAAAATAAGCCACCCCTTAAAAGGAGTGGCGAGCCTTAGTTTTTTCCACCTAAGGGTGATATTATGCTGCAAAGATATGGTTTTATTTTCATATCTCCAATTTTTAGTTGACTTTTTTCATAAAATGCGATATTTTATATAAATTTATTCCGGTTTGATAATCGGTTACTGAACTTTCGCATATCAGGAAGTTAAAGGAGTTAAGGAAGTTAAGGAGTTAAGACGTATGTCTTGCTGCTTAAAAAACTACGCCCAAAAGACTATTGTCTTAACTCCTCAGCGACCGTAGGGAGCGATAACTCCATTAACTTCTGAACTTGCGAAAGTTGAATTAAATATTTCCTAAATATATTTTTCTCATCCCTTCTTCCTGTGCAATCCTTCGGGCAGTAAACAGGGTCTCAGTAGGTGTAGGTACAGAATCTTGCATCTTGTACTGTGGGAAAAACCTGCTAAAATGAAGAGGACAATCGGCAAAACCATTGTCTCTGAGCCAACTGCACATATCTCTTATCATGCTCTCGCCGTCATTAACCCCAGGAATCAGCAGGTTTGTTATCTCCAGATGCACTCCTGCTTTCTTCATCGTTAAAAGCGTATCCAATACAGGCTGTAAATGACCGCCACATTGCTTCTGATACACATCTTCAGAGAATGCCTTGAGGTCGATATTGGCAGCTTCAATGAGTGAAACTATCTCCCTAAGAGGCTCCGGGTTGATGTAACCTGCAGATACCAGAATATTCCAAAGCCCCCTGGAATGAGCCTCCTTGGCGATGTCATAGATGTACTCATAATAGGTAAGAGGCTCCGTGTAGGTATAGGCTATGCCCGGCAAATGATGCTTGACTGCAATATCTACAATATCAGATGGAGACAACTCGTAGAAATCTACAGCAGACGGAAGTACCTGCGAGATGTCGTGGTTCTGACAGTTGAGACAACGGAAGTTGCAACCTGTACAGGACAGAGACAGACAACGGGTTCCGGGATGGAATTCATTCAGCGGTTTCTTCTCAACAGGATCATCTGCCAAAGCACACGGTTTACCGTAAACAACAGAGTAAAGCATTCCGTTAAAATTCCATCTGCTGCCACATTTTCCATGCTTGCCTTCCAAGATAACACAACAGTGGGGACATAATTCGCACCTTACTGTATCAGAAGCATACCCTCCTTCCCTATCAACTTTCTGATAAAAACGACATTCTTTCATACCCAAACCATTTCATGATTACACAATCATCTGAATATCGGCTACTAGAAAACAATGGCCTCATAAGTATAAAGCTCAGCTGTCTTCCAGCCATCCCAACCTATTCCAGCCTTATCCTGAGAGCAATGCCCCAGGAATTCTTCCTTGGTCCATGATACTTCATCAGCCACCTGTGGAAGGAAAGTACCCGTATGATAGCCCTTGCGCATGAAAATTCCCTGCTTGCCCAGTTCAAACTCATCTATACTTTGGATGCGTTTCATCGGTGTGAGTACTGAGATTTCGATATCAATATCATCCAGTTCCTCCATGGTCACCCCATAAAAGCGTGGATCCTCAAAGGCTGCCGCCTTTGCCATGTGCTCAACTACCTGATATAGTGGCATGTCTTCACCAAAATGTCCGATGCAACCTCTGAGTCTTCCCTTTTTGTGCAGAGAGACGAAGGCTCCACACTTTGTAAGAAGAACATCAGATAGCTTGCCTGGCTCATACTTCTTACCTTCAAGAGTAGCCTTGATGGTATGATAAGCGATAGACTTGAGCATCTTTCGGTCTTCAGAAGTTAAATCAAAACCATAGTTTTCAGTAGTAAAAACAAAAGAATGATAGCCTACAACCTTGTCTTTTCCGCCATATGGGGAATCACCGGAGTTGCAGTACATAACATGATGTGGCTTGATATTTGCATCATTTTCTGTCATCATCAACAATGTGGCAATAGGTGCCATGCCACATGCACTCGTTGCCAGATGGTCAATGCCAAGCTCCTGGTTGTGAAGGGTGGCGTTCACAAATGCTTCTACCTTTCCTGTCATGATGCTATCTTTGGTAAGTCCATCTACAATCTCTGCATCCTTGTATGCGGGATAGTGAGAGAAGTCGCTGCTGATAACAAAAAGATTCTTCTCATTCAGGTAGGGCTTCAGGGTATCAGCAATCTTCTTCAAGGTCGTCAATTCCTGCGTGGCAATGATGATAGGAACAATGGATGGTATCTTTTTCATGTGATATTGCAGGAATGGCAGTTCCACCTCCAGGCAATGCTCGTTCTCATGTGCTTCTTGAGCATAAGTAATAGCATCACTCTTTTCCATAAGGTCTTTACAGAGAGCGGTATCTACAGGAACATTTCCCAGAGGAGTGGCATAGGCAGAAGCACCTATATTTACTGATGCCTTACCCAAATACACATGATGGCTAGGTCCCAGGAGAAAGATGTGCTCATATTCAGCATCCGGATTGATGGCAGCAAATGCCGATGCTGCAGTCACCCCAGAGAACACGTAGCCGGCATGAGGTACGATTACTGCCTGTACATTCTCCATTAAAGGGTTCTTGCACCTAGAGAAACAATTCTGAACATCCTGGCGGAGTTCTTTGGCATCGCCAGCATAAAAACTTCCTGCTACAGCAGGTTTGCGAATCTTAGCTTCCATCATAATACTTACTATTATTAATACGATGAATATGATTTTTCTCATAACTCATGATGATGATTCAGATGGCAAGATGCCACCTACTTGCAAAGATACAAAATATCAGATAGAAAAGAGTAAAATAGGGTAAGATTTAAATTAAATTTAATTTCCTCCATATCATCATAACCTTGATGCCCTATCTAGATGTCATATTTTTGACTTACCTCCACAGTCAGAGAATCGTAAATCATACACCTCATGTACAAATTAAAAAGGCATTTACTAATGTTCACATAAGGTGCTCCTTAGCTGTCATGCCTTTTCTCTCCGTCGTAGATACAAAAAACGTGCTGCCTATATACCACTTGAAAGTATATAGGCAGCACCGCCCATAAAAAGGGCAGGCGCTTCTCACCCCTGCCCTATATCAGAATATCAGATTCTCTGATAGATAGCATCATAAACCGAGTCAATGCAACCAGCTAATATATTGTCCGTGACATCGAATGGTATCCATTCTTCATCTATCTCCCAAGCACTCTCGCCTTTATAAAAAAGGCTATTGCCATAGAGCTTGATGTATGCCACCTGTACTTCTTCAAGTTCACTGGCGTTTTCAACACTTCTAATCACCCATCCCGCGTCATAGTTCTCCTCATCCTGTGTGAGGTCAATTTCCGTTACACCCTTTTCCGTCATCATGTTCTTGATGGCATTTTCAACTTCTTTGTGAAGTTCAATCTTCTTTTTCGTAAAATCGATGTATTCCATACCTTATTATATGTGGAGAGGTGGTTAACCTCTCCGTTACCTTTTTTATGCTACAATCTGGTATTGATTGAAATTCATGTAATCATCCCCATTCACGTGGCATTCCTGCCATGTTGCCAGCTGCTCGGTGGTGATGGAATCAAGTTCCAAGCGTTCTGCGATGTACTGGAGTGCTTCTTGTTCCGTATTGAAATACTCCCACTCATATGACCCGTCAAGGCAGGAGTTCACCACGAAACGGCAACTGAAATACTTACCCTCTGAATCATTCGTGGCATAAACTTCGTCTCCTTCCTCTTCCACCATGAAATAAACCTTCATGTCCTCATAGTGCTTTTCAAGAATATGACGGAAATCCGAAGTTCCCCATGCCTCCTCTGCCTCAATGGTGAGTAACCCATTCTCTATTTCACAACTTTGGATGAAACCTCTGAGATAGTAATCCTTGGTGTCTTCTCCCAAAGCCCAAGCGATGTTACCTTCCCAATTCTTGGCAGAAAGCTCATCAAATGGCTTTCTTTCACCCTTGTCAAACTCTCCGAAAAGCTCATAAATCTCCTGGAGGTCCTTTTGCTTACCTTCAATTCGGTATCCGACTGTTGCCCAATTCGCCATAGTCCTACTGATTTTCTATTTGTGAATAATAAAGCTGCTTCTCGTTCAAATGCGCCATGATGGATGCTGCCAATGTACACGCCCACTCATCACGTGGGTCATACCATCCGTGCTCGTGGCATTGTGCGAGTTTGTCAATGAATGCCATTGCCACCTTGAATTTCTCATTCACTAAGTAACGATGGTCATTAGCCAACTCTTCTCCAGTGAGCTGAGCACTACCCATCTTGCCATTAACGAAACGTGAGAACACGTCTGCAAACTCCTTGTCATTTGGTGAAATTACTTTTCCCATGATTTCTACTATTTAAAAGTTCAACATTAAAAATATATTCTAGATTTCCTGAAACCTAGCCTTTTTAGGACTTTTGTTTTGGGAGAATCCGAGATTTTTTTAAAATTACATTCCAGCGTAACCTTTACCACTATGCCTTTTTTCGTGCATAAAAGATGGCTTGTCCACCAAAGGCAGAAAGCCAAGCAAGAAACATCAAACTTTTTCGGAATACCCAATCTCTGATTGCGGAAGGCTGCCGAAACAAGTTTTATGCTTCTAATCATTTAGGTGGTGCTTGGAGTCTGCCAGGACAACCATACCTTTGCAAAGAAAAAAGCCTGTGGTGAAGGACAGCCTGGAGATGGTATTGAAAAATTGAGGTTTTCCCGCATGACAAAAACGAAGTAGTTAGATAGAAAAAACTCAAATCAACCAATCCGGTTGTCGAAAATTCCATCCTTATGCCAAAATAGCTGCTAAATAAACATCTTAATTTTAACACTTCATAGCCCGTATTTTTACATAAATGCCCATATTTTAGTTAAAAAATAAGTTTAATTTATTTTATCCCCTCTATCTCAAAAAAACTCTGTTCCTTTGCAGCCGATTCAGGAATTTAACAATAAAATAAAAATGGGAACATTTAGCATATTTGCTTTAGTATTGACCTTCATTCTGGTGTTTTATTATGCCGTGGTCATTTTAATGGATCTGAGGAAAATCAATCCAGAGATCAGGAAGGATGATGTAGAGTTTATCAAAACTGCTGAGGAGCAAGAAATTCAGCATGAAGAAGAGGAACAACCTGTGGATGTGGACGAGGACAATATCCTTCATCCTATATCACATGAAGTTGGTGACTTTCAGCCGGCATCTGGCCAACCTCATAATGAAGGCACCTATATGACTGTTGAAGATGTCAAGAACATGAAGACGAGTGAGGTGTATGAGAGAATTCGCAATGCCAAGAATGAGATGATCACCTATCGTGCCGATGCCGAGCATGAACTGGCATCCGAGGATTTCCGTCAACACATGATAGAGGGTGAAATGCTGTTGGATCAAATGTCAGAGAGTCTTGCCAACATGTCGTTATAAATATCATTTCGTATGAAGGATAAAGTCAAGATTCTAGCCATGTTTCTCCTGTTGCTGTCCATTTCCCAACTGGCGATGGCCAATTGTGGAACAACCGATTATAGCGGAAGCACCGGCAGGCTTTACGATATGGTGACTTATGTACTCACCATGTGTTCCTACGTGGCACAGCTTACGTATGTCATAGCCACTCTTTTGAGCTTCTACTGCGCTATTAACATCTACATCAAGCTGCAAACAGGTGAGGATGGATTTGCCAAGAGTGTTCTGATACTCATCGGAAGCCTGATATTCCTGGCTTCGGCAACATTTGTATTCCCTGCGTTTTTCGGTTTCCGATATGGAGTAACAGACCATTTATGGTAGAAAAAAATATAACATATATTCATTTAATTATTCTAAGACAAACAATGAACAAAGTAATCTGTAATTTGGTTAGTGGCGCAAAAAAGGGTGCCGCAGCCACAGTTAAGAAAGCCAAGGCTTTCGTAGTGAACCCTCGTATGGGTATGCTTTCAATGATGCTCCTTTTTGTGAGCGTGTCAACTTTTGCTCAGGATGTGGATGCAGGTCTCGCTGCTATCGAAACCTCCACTGAGAGCTTGAAACGATATGTACCTGTTGTGACCAACTTGTGCTACGCCATTGCCGGTATCGTGGCCATGATTGGTGCCATCAGTGTGTATGTGAAGATGAACAACGAGGAGCAGGATGTCAAGAAGAGCATCATGATGATTGTAGGTGCTTGTATCTTCCTCATCGCAGCAGCTCAGTGTCTGCCTTTGTTCTTTGGTCTCTAATCCTTGGATATGAGTAACATAGACCAGGAAAGATTCCAGGATTATCCAGTTTTCAAGGGGCTTCAAAAGCCCCTTGAATTCATGGGTTTGAAGGGAAGATACATCTATTGGGCTGCAGGTGCTGTAGGAGGGGGCCTTCTGGGTTTTCTCATTGGCTATATCATATTTGGATTCATTGTTGGACTCATCCTGCTTACCACTTTCTTGTGTGTGGGTGGAGGGATGATTTTCATCAAGCAGCATAAGGGCCTGCATAGTAAGAAGTCTCCCAAGGGCATCTTTATTTATGCCCGTTCTAAAAGCTATTAGGTATAATAACAAAATAAATTGATTCAACAACATGGTAGCAATCGCAGTGGTAACGCTCTTTGTCGCCATACTGGCAGGCATGGGCATATCCGTTTGTGCCTTTGGCACTGGAGGAAAGAGACCCAAGGTCTTCGAAGACATTTATTTCAGTGTGGAAGATGTAAATGGTATGGGAATAGTTTATACAAAAGGTGGTGATTATTCTGCTGTCCTCAAAATCAAGAACCCTATCAGAAAGTATTCTGCTTCCAAGGCCAGCTATTATGAATTCACGGATCTCTTCACTTCTCTACTGCAATTGTTGGGTGAAGGATATGCCTTGCATAAACAGGATGTTTTCGTACGCAAGCAGTTTGACATGAACAAGATTGCAGCTCATGAGGATAAAACTGCAGCCAAACGTTTTCTGTCCGATTCCTACTTCCGTTTTTTCAATGGCCGCACATATGTGGCACATGAAACCTATCTGATTATTACACAGAAGGGTAAAAGTGGAACAATACATAGTTATGACACTGCCAAGTGGAAGGATTTTCTAGTGAAGCTCCAAAAGGTTCATGACCGTTTGAATGGCTGTGACGTGGAAAGCTCATTCCTTGGAGCTGAGGATTGCAGAATCTTTGCAGACCGTTTCTTTGCCATGGATTTCAATCATTCTCGTGTATCCATGAGTAACTTCAGGGTTACCGGTGAGGAGATTGGCATGGGAAACAACCATCTTAAGGTTTACAGTCTCCTGGATGTGGATCAGGTAGGCCTGCCTGGCATGATTCGTCCCTATTCCGAGAATCAGGTGGGTAACAGCATCCTTTCAGAGGATTTGCTCTCAGCATTGGATTCTCTCCCGGATGTAGATACCTTGGTTTATAATCAGGTTATCTTTTTGCCAAATCAAAAGAAGGAAGTCATGAAGCTTGACAAGAAAAAGAACCGTCATGCTTCCATTCCCAATCCTAACAACCAGATTGCCGTTGAGGACATAGAAAAGGTTCAGTCGGAAATCGCCCGAAACGGCAAGATGCTTGTTTATGCTCATTATAATATGGTGGTCAAGATAGCAGCAGATAAAGACTTCCAGAAGATTACAAATTCCCTGGAGAATATGTTCTCTAGGCACAGTATCCATATATCGAAGAGAGCCTATAACCAGTTGGAACTCTTTGTAGCCAGTTTCCCTGGCAACTGTTTTAAACTCAATGAGGACTATGACAGATTCCTCACGCTTTCGGAGCCGGCTCTTTGCCTGATGTATAAGGAACATCAGCAGCAGGGTGACAATTCGCCTCTGAAGTGTTACTATACAGACCGACAGGGACTGCCTCTTCCCATTGACATTACTGGAAAGGAAGGTAAGGTGAAATATACCAATAACTCCAATTTCTTTGTACTGGGACCAAGTGGAAGCGGCAAGAGCTTTTTCATGAATTCCGTGATGCGACAGTATTATGAGCAGGATACAGATGTGGTCATCGTGGATACGGGCGACAGCTATGAGGGAATCTGCAACTATTTTGAGGGAACCTACATTTCCTACAGTAAGGAAAAGCCCATCTCTATGAATCCCTTCAAGATAACAGAGCTGGAGTATGAGGAGAATTTTGGTGAGAAGAAGAACTTCCTGAAAAGTCTTGTCTTTCAGCTTTTCAAGGGAACAGATTATCCCACAAAGATTGAAGATACCATTATCAATCAAACCATTACGGAATATTATGAGGCCTATTTTCATCCCTTTGACAAGTTCAGTACCAAGGAAAGAAGCCAGCTGAAAGAGATGCTGCTACTTGAAGATAAGAAAAATGGTAAGTATGACCAGTATGAGCAGGAAATGGAGGAACGCTATGATCGTATCATGGAGGAAAAGGAGACTTCTTCCAGAAATGCACGACTCATTGATAAGCTCCAGGCTGTTTTGGACGATACTGCTGCCACTGAAGGAGAGAAGAAAGCTGCCCTTCATCAGCTTCAGCGCCTTACTCCAGAGTTGATAGAGAAAAATTATCTCCTTCGCATTGAGCGTAAGATTGATAAGATGGAGAGACTGAGAAAGAATCTCAGAGTTCAGGAACTTTCGTTCAATTCCTATTATGAGTTTGCCCTTGAAAGAATCCCGCAGTTGATTGTCCAGCAGAACATTGAGTTCGCAATCCATGACTTTGCGGCCATTCTGAAGCCTTTCTATCGCGGTGGTGAGCAGGAACACATCCTTAACAATGACTTGGATGCATCCCTGTTTGACGAGAAATTCATCGTCTTTGAGATAGACAAAGTGAAGGATGATCCTATCCTTTTTCCTCTTATCGTTCTCATTATCATGGATGTCTTCACTCAGAAAATGAGAATCAAGAAAGGCAGAAAATGCCTGGTCATAGAAGAGGCATGGAAAGCTATCGCCACACCCGTGATGGCCAACTATATCAAGTATCTCTATAAGACGGCCCGAAAACATTGGGCAATGGTGGGTGTGGTCACCCAGGAAATCCAGGATATCACCTCCTCTCCCATTGTCAAGGAAGCCATTGTCAACAATTCAGATGTGTTCATGTTGCTGGACCAGAGCAAATTCAAGGATAAGTTCTCGGAAATAAAGGCAACCCTGGCTCTTACAGAGAATGACTGCCAGAAGATTTTCACAATCAATGGCCTTGACAACAAGGAAGGCAGGTCTCCGTTCAAGGAGGTCTTTATCAAGAGAGGTCTGGTGGGCGATGTCTTTGGAGTGGAGGAACCTCCTGAGTGCTATATGGCCTACACGACGGAGAAGCAGGAGAAAGAAGCACTGAAGTTCTATAAGAGACATCTGGGTTCCGACTATAGAACCGCCATCGAGACCTTTGTGAGCGATTGGCATTTGAGTGGTATCCAGAAATCTCTGGAATTCTCCCAGAAGGTTCTCAAGGAAAGAAAAGTATTCAATTATAAACAGTCATCATAAAAGACCCATGCAAAGAATCTTAGCATCGATCATCTTATCCTTTCTTATTTGCTCTCCTCTTTGGTCACTGAGCTGGAGCAGTGTGAATATAGACAAGGTGACGGCCGCGGCTATGTCTGCTGCCTATGAAACGGAAACATTGGTGGAAGGGAATACGGCCAGTAACATCAATAAAATCTTTGATCATTATCAGTCTGCAGGCTTGGCATCTGCCGGTATCTTCCAGAGCATGAAGAAGTTGAGGGACGCAAGGCGTAACCCGGGACTCTTTGCCTCAGAGGAGAATTACTGTTATCAAAGAATCTTCCGTTTGGTGAAGGACGGTATCATGCCGAAGTTCATTACTGTGGCAGGAAAGATGCTAAAGCAGCCGGATAATGCCATCCATTGGGGTCCTTACCTATTAAAGACCACAACGAATGTGGAGAATCTTTGCAAGCAATTTGAGGTGGTGGTTACTAACGGTAAGCGTTCCTTCAAGGACATCAGGTTCTTGGTTCTCAATGAAGATCTCCAGCGGATATTCGATTTGACGCAGCTCGGAGAAGTGGACTGGAAGTCACTTCTGGGAAAATTGGGGGAATTTGGAACAGGCATCACCCAAGAGGAAATTGCAGAGGATTACAAGAATCTGGGAAGTATCATTGCGCAGGCAGGAAAAGCCGCCTATGACAGCAACCTGGAAAGTGCCAGCAAGATTGGTGCTATATTCAAGGCTAAGCCCAAGGAGATTACCAAGCTGTATAAGTCCTTCAAAAACCACTATAAATCCTTTAAGGATGCCGGTAACATCAAGGAATTGTTGTTTGCCGTGGTGGGAGAAGGCAATGAAGATGCAGTGGAAAAACTCTTTCAGACAAGTGGCTATAACCTTACGGGATATATCTCTTCCTACATCAAGGAACTACAGGGACAGTATTACACTGAGAGATGGTTTATCTACAAGCATGATTCCGGGTCGGAAGTTAAATGTGAATATAGTCCATCTAGCTATGAGGGATATGGTGATGCCAGATGGAAAGAAGCATGGCACATTCATACCAGTGGTAAAAAACGTGAAGCCTATAAAAAAATTCCATGTTATAAATCCCTTTCTCAGGATGAGGACAAGGAAGTGAAAGATAAGCTTTTCCAAATCACAGGGTGGAATGCAGATAAATGTCAGGAATATAACCAGGCGCATCCTGGTCACCAGTGTACGATACTCTATACTAGGAAGCATGAGGATAGAAAGCGCCATTATGGAGGCGGACTTTTGAAACATTCCTATGACGAACGCTACTGTTTTAACTCCTACAAGGTAAAGGTGACAGACACTTGGGACATCAGAGAGGAGATTTATGAGGAAACCTTTGATTCTCAGACAATGGACAAAAAAACTTTCATCCAAAAGATGAAGGCTCGTCTCAATGGCTTGATTGAAGAAAATGAGAAATTCCTGAAAGAGCATCCAACCATATCAATAGAGATGGGTAGTGATCATCCAAGATATTATACCATGGCTGATGAGAAGAAAATGGAAGGCTGTAATTCTGTGAGTTTTATCGCCCAATGTGATGATGGAGCCACCCTTGGAGAAGGCTCGTTCAACTGGAAGGAAAATGGCAGCCAGGGAAATAAGCTGGAATGGCCGAAGTCCAAGGACTTTGCCATGTCCAATTCTCCAACGGCAGATGATGGATCCAAGGCATTGCTTCAAAAGCAAAAGGAATTCTCAGATGAGGTCAATGCCCTGAAATCAGAAATCAAGGGCAATGATACCAAGATGAGAAATCTGGTCAAGAGAATCAATCAGGCCAAGATGAACAGGAATTTGCCCCTTGCAAAAAAGCTTCAAGGCGAGTATGATACCCTGTCCGATGAAACGGCACTTCTCAAGGAACAACTCAAAGAAGCCGAGGGGAAACTCTCCCAAGCCACTCGTGCGCTGGATGAATACTACAAGGATATGAGTGACAATTTGGATGGTCCCTATCGGATACCCAACAATATGGCCAGCCTGGCCTCCATGTACCAAATCCAATGGCTGGATGAGGGAGAATGGGTGCAAGGGAGTGCTGCCTATGTCTTTGTAAGACATGGCTATTGTGCAGATGCCAAAACCAATGTCACATATACTGCTTCCTTGAAGTTAAGTCGCAAGCCTACCTATGTGCTTGGTGTACTCATACACCGCGCAGTTCTGTCAGTGGATTTCAAGCTTACCTCCAGCAGTAGTTCTGAGAATGTCATCGAAGTCATGAAACTCAATATGAACCAAAGCGAGAAATTAAGGGCAGAGGAGGTTAACATGCGACTTAAGCAATGGATGGAAGGCCTTCCAAACTGTTCTGTCACAGTGAGATACAATTATGCTTCCAATCCGACAGAAGAGGATGATGATGAAGACGGTATCCACCTTCTCCTTGCTGGTGACCGCCTACAGGTTGCAAGATATGTAGAACAGGAACTGACCAAGATCTTTGCCCAGCTGGTTCTTATTGAAAAAGTGATGACCCAGAGGGAATGTATTTTGGACTTTCTCAAAAGACAGATCTTTGACGTGGTCAGCAGAAGCGGCAGAAACGGTATCGCCGAATATGCCCTCAGACGATGGGAAGGAGCTGGTTTGGAGGCAATGAAAAAATCCTCTCTTGCCCATAAGACAGAGCAGCAGGATAATGGCAGTTCTAATGATCAATAAAATTGTAGTGTATGAATAGATTCTTCATGGAATGCCTTTTCAAAAGGTATATTTTACTTTTGGTGATATGTATTCTACCCTCCTCTATCCGGGCACTGAATGATCCGGCTTCCCTGGAGGCCATGATTGCCAACCATAAGAAGGTGAGAACCCTGCTGGAGGTGAGAGCTATCGCAGAATTGGGTGTTTATGAGTATCATAAGCAAAGCAGTAAGAAAATCACTGACCATCGCAAGGTGGCAGAACAGCTTGACAAGTACAAGCGCTGTTTCGATATCATGGACTTGGTGCTTCAGGGAACGGCAACAGCCTTCCATGGTGTCAACACCTATACGAGTATCAAGAGAAATATCACCAGATATTGGAAACTCATCGATACCTATCATGACAAGATCCTCTCCCATGGCGCAGTGTGGTCATCGGATACTTTGATTCTTAATACCACCAACAGGGCGGTGGAAGATATCAGAGACGAGGTGGGTGAACTCTATAAGTCCTATGGAGAATTGTCGCTCATCGTAACAGGAGCAACGGAATGCACCACTGCCAATCTGATGATGATTCTAAAGCACATCAATGAAAGCATGGACCACATCGATAGCAGTATATACCATGCCTATTTGGATATACACACTTATATGACCATCCGACTTGGGTATTGGAAAAAGGAAATCTTCATGGCTAGAACCATCAAGGAAATCGTGAGGGATTCCTATACCAGATGGCTGAAATCCGGTCACCTGGTCTTCAACCATCTTCAGGCGAAAAAGTCATTCACCCATAAACCCTTGGGAGGTGGCAGCCTTATTGGAGGAAGAAATGAACATGTTCAACTAATAGAATAAAGTATGAAACGAAATCATCTGAAAGGTCTCTTGTCCATGCTTCTGAGCTTGGTGAGCCTGTATGGTCAGGCACAGGAGGTTACTTATATCCACGAAAGGGATATCATGAACCAGTTCACCACCATGGAAACGGGTGCTGGTGTCCTCTCTCCTGCCTGGTATTATAATTCACTGCATAAGAATTACCAGAGAGATGCCAATCTAAGAAACAAGCTTGCCTATCGAACGGATGTCATGGCCAATACGTCCAAGGAAGTCAATGAGGCAGAGAAGGTGGATTCCGATTATGTGGAACGAGCCAAGGTGGAGGCGTTGAATATCGTTTCCCGTTCCTCTGCATCTGATTTGTCGTGGGTTCTGGAGAAGAAGAAACTTGAGTCCAAGATGCTGCTCTTCGATAAGAACATCAACCATATCGTTTCCTGTGGCGGAAGTTCCAGCGATTACCGGAATTGGCGCAACATCTACAACTGTTTTGAAACAGCCATCAAGATTACTCATGAATCCTACCAGGATTTGGGTATGAGGAAAAGAGAGTATCTGGCTATCTATCAAGACATCGTGAAGAGAAATGTGACATTGGTCAAACAACTCCTGTATTGGAACTCATTGAAAAAAGGAAAGAGATTTTCTGAAAATAACACAAGGGTTGAAAGAAATACTTCCAACACGGTTATTGCCTCGGATGCCTACAGAAGATGGCAGGCTGCCATGGCTGTGGATGGCTTTTCTGGTGCAAAACCCTGATAAAAGCAAGAAACAAAAAATAGAAAAAGAAATATAATGGCATTTACATCTTTATTATTAGACACCTCCACAGGCAGTGTCACAAGTGGTATGGGAAGTTATATCTCTGACCTCTCAAAAACCATCGGAGTGGACCTGTTTGAGGAAGACATAGACAATGTTGTGTTTAGAACCAACGAGTTTCTATGCAGTGCCGATTTTATCGGTTCGGATGGTCCCTTCTGGTACATTCTCCAGATGAGCATGGCACTTGGAGCCTTGTTTTCCATCATCGTGGCCGGTTCCATGTCCTACAAGATGCTCGTCAAGGGCGAACCCATCGATGTGGTCAAGATCATGAAGGTACTGGGTGTATCTCTGGTCATGTGCTTCTGGTATCCATCATCCACCAACAATAATGGAAGTATTTTGGATGCACTGGCCTTCATTCCCAATTGTATCGGTTCCTATACCCATGACCTCTATGAGGCAGAGGCGGTTCAAGTGAGCGAGAAATATAATGAACTCATGCCCCTGATACAGAAGCGAGACTCCATGTATCACAAGATTGCCCCTATTCAGAAGGTTGCCAAGGAAATCATCCTGAGTGAAATCGTCCAGGATGCTTCCATGCAGATAGAAGATATCGAGCAGAAGCAGGAAGGTGAGCAGCTAGCACAGGAAGCAGCAGACAGGTCTATTTTTGCAGGCCTGATTATAGGTTTGGACAAAATCGTTATGTTCCTGGCACTGGTCATCTATAGAATCGGATGGTGGAGCACCATATTCTGCCAGCAGATTCTCCTGGGTATGCTCACAATCTTTGGTCCTATCCAATGGGCTTTCTCCGTGCTGCCCAAGTGGGAAGGTGCATGGGCTAAGTGGATTACCCGTTACCTCACGGTGCATTTCTATGGAGCCATGCTTTACTTCGTGGGCTTTTACGTCCTCCTTCTCTTTGATATTGTTATCAGTGTACAGGTGGAGAACCTCACTGTTATCACGGCAGGAAAAGGAGAAATTACAGGATATATCCAAAATGCCTTCATGACCTGCGGTTACCTGCTGGTGGCTTCCATTGTGTCGCTGAAGTGCCTGAATTTGGTGCCGGACCTGGCAGCATGGATGATTCCTGAGGGTGATACGGCTTTCAGTACCAGAAACTTCGGTGAAGGTGTGGCAGCTTCTGCCAAGCAAAGTGCCATGAGTCTGATGCCGAAATAGTCTTAACAACACTATCAAATAATAAGAATATGGCAGTTTTACAGAATTTGGAAAACAAGATCAAAATGGTGATGATCATCAGCAGCCTCTTTTTGGTGGGCTGCGTGGTTATCAGCCTGGGCAGCATCTTCATAGCCAGAGGCATGGTGAGTGATGCCCATAAAAAGGTATATGTACTGGATGGTAACGTCCCTATACTCGTGAAGCAGACCACGATGGAAGAGACCTTCGATGTGGAAGCCAAGAGTGACATAGAGATGTTTCACCATTTCTTCTTCACACTGGCTCCGGATGACAAGTATATCCGTTATACCATGGAAAAGGCCATGTATCTCATTGATGAGACCGGTCTGGCTCAGTATAACGCATTGAAGGAGAAGGGATTCTATAATAATCTGATTGGAACCTCCACTATCTGCAGTATTTTCTGTGACAGTATCAGACTGAATAAGGATTCGCTGACCTTTACCTATTATGGCAGGCAGAGAATAGAGAGAAGAACCAACATCCTCATGCGCCAGATTGTGACAGCAGGTAACCTGAAGAAAGTACCAAGGACGGAAAACAATCCGCATGGTATTCTGATTACCAATTGGCGTACCCTTCTGAATAAGGACCTGGAGGAGAAAAAGAAGTCAGAGTATTAACACTATACATTATTATATATATGAGTTTGAAGAAAATGATCATGGGTGAGGAAATGCCAAGCAAGGATGATCCTAAGTATAAGGAACGTTACCTCAGAGAAAAAGAGGCAGGAATGAAGTTTGCAGAGAAGTCGGGCATCAATTTCCTGGTGGCCAGGATTCAGGCTTTTGCCAACAATCATAGAATTGCCTTCATCGGCCTGGTCTTTACCATTGTGATAGGTTGCCTTGGCATCAATGTGGTGAATATGATAAGATCATATAAGAAACACGGTTCAACCAGAACTACCGCAGCGGAGATGGTGGATTCTGTCCTTCTGAAACGTCAACAAATTAAAGAACGACCATAAGATGAAGACAAATAAGATTAATTTCAAGAAGCCCAAGTATTACATGCCTCCGGTATTCTATCTGATATCCTTGTTTCTTGGTTACATCGTCATTGATACATCTAATATCGAGCTGGGTGAAGTAGGAAACGGTAATCTCAAAACCACAGATTATCTGTCCAGTGCCTTGCCGGATGCAAAGACGGATAGCCTCTTGGGAAGCAAGATGGATAATACGGAAAGAAAGTATGGTAAGATTACAGACCTTTCCGGATTGGCCAGTGTGGAAAGTGACCGTGACTCAGTGAATAAAAAGGAAGAATATGAGTCTCAATACAATAAGAAAGAGGCAGCACTTATCAGACAGCAGGAGGCTGAACAGGAGGAACTCAAGAAGTTGCGCGCTATGCAAAGCCGTGTAAGAGAGAACTCCCAGCGACAAACTTCCGCTTCCAATGCCTTTGTGGCACCAGTGAGTGATTCCGAGATAGCGCGCCTTCAAAGAAAACGCAGAAACCAAACCTGGGAGGAGATGAATCGTAACCTTGCAGGACTCGCCTCACCAGACGAAATGGAGGATGAGCAGGATAAGCCTGTCCGCTATCGCTTATCAGATACGAATCGAGTGAGTGATAGACGGGAAACGACGGAAGGCGGAAGCCTCAAAAGTGGCCAGTCTCCAACATCACCCGACAGTGAAACTCCTGGGAAAGTCACCAAAAAGACAAAAGAGGTTTCTTCCTATTTCAACACGTTGGGATTGGAAAAGAACAAGAGTCATCTTATTTCCGCTATCATTGATGAGGAAGTCAAGGCCGTGGATGGCAGCAGGGTTCGTCTTCGCCTCTTGGATGACATTGAAATCAATGGCATAACAGTAGGTAAAGGTACCTATCTCTATGCGTCGATGAGCGGCTTTGGAAAACAGAGAGTGAAGGGTAAGGTGGAAAGTATCTTCTTTGATGAGGAAATCTTCAAGGTCAATCTCTCGCTCTATGATACGGATGGCTTGGAAGGCCTTTATGTTCCTATGAGCAGTTTCAGAGAAACCACACAGGACATCGCTTCCTCAGCCACACAAGGAGGAAACAATCTCACGGAGAACTCCACTGGAGGTACTGGCATTAAAAGCTGGGCTTCACAAGCCATGAGTAATGCCACCCAAAAGGCAATGAGTGCTTTGGGTAAGAATGTCAAGAAAAATAAGGTCAAGCTGAAATACGGAACGAAGGTTTATCTCATCGACTCATCTTCTGCTCATGGTAAGACAAAATCATAAATCATTTAGAAATCAGTAAAATAATTGATATGAAAAGACTTAAAAAGAAGGTGGTGGCACTCATGATGATGTGCCTTGCCAGTATAGGAGCCAACGCTCAGAAAACGTTTTATGATATGGAACGTCTCACGGTGAATGAGAATGTATCCTCCATTATCACTGCATCGGAACCTATCCGTATGGTGGATATTTCTACGGATTCCATCGTGGGTGACAAGCCGCTGGATAACGTCATTCGTCTCAAACCTATCTCCTCTCATCATCAAGATGGCGAGGTGATGGGTATTGTCACCATCATCACTGAACGCTACAGAGTCCAGTACGCCCTGGTCTATACCAGTAAACTGGAAGAGGCAGTAACAGACAAGGAGGTGGAACTGGTAGAAAGAAATGCCTTCCATAATCCGGAAGTAAGCATGTCCACCACCGATATGGTTGCCTATGCCATGAAGGTTTGGAACTCTCCTGCCAAGTATAGAGGCATTATCACGAATCATCATAAGATGAAGATGCGTCTCAATAATATCTACGTGGTGGGTGAATATGTTTTCATTGATTTCTCGGTGGACAACTATACCAACTTGCAGTTTGACATAGATGAACTCCGCTTTAAACTGCAGGATAAGAAACTTCAGAAAGCCACCAATCAGCAAACCGTGGAGCTGAAGCCAGCGCTTCTTTTGGATAGAAGCTTGTCATTTAAGAAAGGTTACAGAAATGTCGCAGTCTTGAAAAAGATGACTTTCCCAAATGATAAGGTCCTCTCCATAGAACTCAGTGAGAAGCAGATCAGTGGCAGAACCATCTCCATGCAGTTAGATTATGAAGACATTCTCTCTGCAGATTCTTTTGACTCTCTTCTTCTGCGTGAACAATAAGTGATAAAAGATGAAGTACAATATGACAATATTAAAGAAGAGTATCGGAATGCTGGCATTGGCATGGGGCATCCCATCATCCATGGTGGCACAGAACCAGGGTAGCCATCTCATGATAGCCATGGGAGGCGCCTATCCTAGAACCCTGGAGTCAACCATCTCCTATGAGAAGGAAATGCTGTATCATAACGCTTGGGAATACTTTGCCACCTACTCTATCCAGTATGATGAGGATCCTGAGGCAAAGCATATTACCAGAAAGTCGTTCTGGCATAACCATAACACCTGGGGTGTAGGAGCCGTCTATAAGCCCTGCGTTGGAAGAGGAAGAAATCACCACGGGAGTCTCAGAATTGGCGCAGGTGCAGGTAGCGATTTCCATAAGGCCATAGGAGCTGTCCATGTAGGCTATGAACATACCTATAATCTCTATGACGGATGGAGTGTGTTCTTTGCCATCAAGGAAGATATATCCATCAGGGGTAAGGACCGGTTCAAAACCGGAATTAATCTGGGTGTAAAAATTCCATTGTAACATTTTAAGCAGCAAGACAATGAAGAAAACATATATTTCTATTTTTTGTGGACTGTTGGCTATCTTATTCCAAGGTCTGTTGGTTTCATGTGACGAGCATGAACCAATGGACTATGGTATTCATGTTGGGTATGTCCTTTGTGACGATCACAGTTGTATGGATACGACCACCTACTTCTCCCAAACTTCCAAAAAGGCAGTGGGTGTAGTGTTTACAGAGGCTACAGAAGAACATCCTGCCATGGCAGTGATGCTGAATGAATTCCAGGAATCCTTCTCTGATTCTTTGGGAGTGAGCCAAGGAACGAGCATGGATATTGAGTCTTACGATGGATTCACCAATACCATCGCCATGTTCAATAGTACCGACCAAGATACAGGAAAAGGCTCACCTATTGCTCAGGAAATGTTCCATTTTCATTCTAAAGGGCAAAGTGATTTCATTCCTAGCGTAGCAGAACAGAGAGTCCTGATAAGAAATGCCCCTTCTATCAATCCTTTGATCATGCGGCTGGGAGGGCAACCTATCGACTTATCTGAGGATACCTGGTACTGGACATCCACAGAGGTGAAGGAAAACCCCGTCTATCAGGCTTGGCTTTGCTCTTCCGTGAATGGAGGTATCATAGAAACGCCCAAGACCATGCGCCATAAGGTGAGAGCCATCGTGAATTTAAATTATCCAGATTAACAGATAAAAGCAATATGATATGGGATTTTGGAAAGAATTGGGCGTAACAGCCCTGGAAAAAGGAAAGAATCTCTTTCGTGGAGGAAAACAAGCTGTAGAAGGAGCAAAACATGTAGAAGGCATAGTTAAGGATGCCAAGGTTTCCATTCCTGCTACGACAAAGCCAACCAGCTATCGTGCTTGGGAGAAATCCCTTTCACCACCTAGTTTTACCCCTGCCTTTAATCAGAGCAAGACAGGATGGAAAACTCAGATGAAGGATTTTTGGGGAGGTCTGTGGAAGCATTCACCAAAAGAGGCTAAGCCTGCAGTGGCAAATTCCACGTCTGGGCCTTCTTTTACAGAACGAGTCAAGAATTGGTTTTCCCGTCACTTCTCCAGACAAACAACCTCGCCTTCAGTAAACCCGGCTATCCCTGGAAAGCCAGTTGTCCCAGTAAGTCCTGTTATACCGACAAGGCCAGTAAGACCTCCGGTTTTCAAGGATAGCGGCTACCTGGCATGGGAAAAATCTCTGCCAACTCCGTCCTTTAAGCCAAGGTTTAATGTGATTTCCAAGGAAAAGGAATCTATTAAAACTAGCAAGGAAACTGTAGAGCAGGTTATCAAGAAAGAAAAGAAAACAGTTGAAACCGTAAAAGGTGAAACTAAAACAGGCAAGGAAACACCGAAAGAAACAGCTCATAGTACAGAACAAGCTGCAGAAAAGGTGAACGAAAGGGCAAAAGAATCTGCAGAGCAAGCAGGAAAAGCAACAAAAGAAGCAGCAAATGGGGAAAATTCCTTCAAAAAAGCAGCGAAGTTCTACGCTAAGAATCCAAAAGTTCTTGGTTGGCATGCAGCTCTTGGTCTGGGTGGATACAGTTTAGTTTCCGGAGAAGGTGTCATCAACCCTCTACTCTACTTCATTGGAGGTAAGAATGCTACTGAAAACGGCCTTGGTGGTATGGTTGGACAAGCAGTCGCTGGTGAAAAAGCGCCGGATATTTATGATTCGGTTACAAATGCAGCTGATTCAGTAGTAAATGAAGGAGTTGACCTTTACCAATTCAGTAAGAATACTCTAGGCAACGTGGTGGGTGAAGGTACTGACCTTTACCAAATGGGTAAGAATTACGTGGGTAATGGTATGGTCAGCAATGGAAGTGGAGGCTACTATGATCCCACGACAGAGCAAACTCCTAATCTTTACCAGGCCAGCAATCCCGACATGGGAAACCAGGATGGCATGTTGAACAATGTGATGGGAGGTATGAACCATCTTGTGAATCAGGTTTCAGGCGGTGCTGTAACAAAGATGAATATTCTTTCTTTGGCATTGTCAGCCTATATGATGTTCGGACGTTTTGGGTGGCTTGGAAGAGCAGCCAGTCTGCTTCTGGGAGGTATGACCTTGAAGAATATCAACAATCGTCAGCTTCCAAATCAGCAGGTTCAACAACAACAGCAAAATCCTTCTCAGCAATATGTGCCGCAAGTTAAGCAGCCAAATGCTTCCATGGAGCCAGAGAATAGTTATAAGAGTTTGGAATATCCAATTGCTGCAGAGGACGGAGAAGTGGTAAGCCGTCCAAGAAGTATGAAATTATAATCCACAAACAATAATTGTAAAATTGAATGAAAAAGAACTATAAAGATATGCTCCTTGAGTCGGGAAGTGGCTTCATGATGCCATTTCCCCTCAGGGATGATGAGGAACTGCAGACCACGTTGGGATTTGGGTTGCAGCAACATCCAACTGGTGGGCAGAAATTTGAGCACCATGGTGTGGATCTTCTAACCAGTGGAAAACCTCTATACTCAATTGCCACCGGTACAGTCATCGGTGCAGGTCATGATAGTATTCATGAAGATTACATCATAGCCAAATATGGCAAATACGAGGTGAAGTACGGCCATATCACCGAGGCGTATTGTCCTTACGGAACCAGTATCAGGGCCGGACAGGAAATCGGCAAGAGTGGTCAATTTCTTCATTTGGAAGTAAGATTTGATGGTGTCACCATCGATCCCATGGAATTCCTGGCCATGATTTGGGCTAATATCCAGCAGCTGGCAGCAATGGGTATCAACAATGCGCCCACTACAGAGCAATTGGGTAGCAGAAAGCCCAAGACTCACTATGATAAGGAGCAGGATGAAATTCTGATGATGATGATGCGTTGGCTCCCAGCCTACATGAATGAACTGAGATTGGGCAGCTATACTCCCTCAGACAGAATGCAGACCACCCTCAAACATGTCATATCCGAGGCTGCAGAACGCAATTATTTCTTCGAAAAGCTTCCTGATATGGCTAATCCTCTAGGTCTCACCGGTAGAAGCCTGCCAGTGGCTGAGAAAATCCAGAATCTTCTCATTGAAGATTTCCTGAGCTATGCCTGGCTTCGCCATGATGCGTGTCCTGCTTCCTGGAACGAGACTCAAAAAAAAAACTTTCTCATCAAGTTGCCCAAGACGGCCTAGTGGTGGACCCTCTGTCAGATTTGAGCATACACGTTGAGAGTTATGATGTCAAACATGAAGCCTATGTTTATTTCGATGCCTCAGGAAGAAGATCCTGGACCAAGGCTTGGTTCAATGGAAGAGACAGGGGAGAAAACGCCATTGAGGTAACTCGTCAGCAAGCCATCAAGTTCATCAATGATGAGATCTCTCATGATGATTGGCTAACAAGGTTCTATCCCAAGCAAATGACAGTTTATCATAAGGCCATAGAGCAGGCACGACAGCAGCTACTGGGCTTTTAATATCATTTTTATAATGGCTAAAGAGAACAATTATCAGAATTTGGCGCAAGTTGACTACGGTATCCGCCAATATTTCAGCAAATATATGGCACCAACGCTGGTAAAGGAGGTAAGAAATCTCCGAGAAAAGCAAACCGAGGAATTTATCAATCGTTTGGAGAAAAACGAGTCTCCATTCGTGCCAGTGGATGTACAGCTTCAAAATGCTGACAATCAGCTGAAAGTGTGCGGAAAATGGTACAAGAAATCATCAGATGACATGATCAGGCAATGTAAGCACAGATGGGGAAAAGATACCAAATTTGCCAAGGATTATCAGACATTTCTTGATTCCTTCTATAAGGAACTCATCAGACAAAATGGGGGTAAATCTTCAGAGAAACTCGCAGCCTTTGCAGAAAACTATGTGGCAAATCGATTTCAGGGACTTATCATTGAGCAGCTGGCCAGAGAGAAAGTTCCCAAGAACAGTGCTACCTACATTGCAAGAAAGGCATTTGATGACAGTTTATTGGGACTGCTTCCAAAAATCGGTCCCAAAGAAGGTGAGCATGATTCTCTCATCGCTCAAAAAGCAGATGACCTGTATAATCCCAATATCTGGGAACAGGGTGCAGCCATGGGAGGTTCCATGGTCATTGATGCTGCGGTGACAGGAGGTTACGGCTCCGGTAGTTCCCTCATAGTAAAAGGTGCAACTAAGGCTGGAATCAAAGTGGCGCCAAAAGCCGCTGCTTTCCTGAATTCTGCCTGGAGTGGTGTAGCCATTGATGGCGGTCTGAGAACAGGCTTCGCACTGAACCATGCCAGAAACTGGGAAAATGAGAAATATGCCAAGGAAGACAGTAAGTTCGCACTTAAAGATGAGGATGCCATCAGGAAGATTCAAACAGCCAGTGATTCCATCAAAAGGGGAAATTCAGAGTTGATTTATCAGTTGAATGGGCAGTTGGAGCGAAAGATAAAAACATATAGGCCTTCATTCACAACACGAAGCAAGAAAGAAATGGACTCCTTCTATGCCGCAAACAAAAATCAGACAGGTAAATTGCTGGCTCAGATAAGGGAAAACTTTTCGAAGCAAACCGTTCCATTTCGTGCCAATAACCAACCGCCGGAATGGATGATGAAACTTGGGAAGAAACGCTGTGAACAATGTGCCTCCGGGTTTTATGCCATTGCTATGGAGATGTCGAGGGAGAAAAAATCATGGATGAGTATTGGTGGTAAACGCATGACCCTTAAAGAGGTTAGTCAAAGAGCCATGGATTATGCTACGGCTGCTGTAGCTTGTGAAAAGAAACAGGCGTCTGGTCAGGCGAAAGCTCCCAAGAAAGATACCTGGGATTCTAATATGGATAAGCTCAATAGCTTTATCAATCAAGCAAATCCATCATCCACAGATCCTTCCCAATCATCAGCTTACCATTCTTATAGTCCTGAGGAAGAAACTCAAAGACAAGATTCCTCTAGGTATGAGATGACAAGTAATAAGGCCTCTTTTCAAGAGTTAAATGCCGGTTGGGCTGATGCCTTGGATAAGATGGGACTTTCCGGTTTCAGTGATGTCACCAAGAACATGGGCTACGTTTTGGCCATGCTGCCAGACATGATGATAGGCATGTTCACGGGCAAAAATCCTAACTTACAGGTGAATGACAATTTGCTGCCACTTGCGGCCATCTTTGGTGGCATGTTTGTCAAAAGTCCCCTTCTCAAACTCCTTCTGCTTGGTTTTGGAGGTGCCAATTTGCTCAACAATGCCGGTCATGCAGCATTGGGACTGGCCAAACCGGCTTCACCACAGCGGGTTTCTTACAGGCAATATGAGGAAGAGAAGCTGAATCCGAGAATCTCAAATCCGGCCATCAGCGGAACAAGTATGATTGCAGACATTGACGGAAAGCCATGTGTCATAGAAATCTCTGATTGTGCAATCGATGCTTACGAGAGAGGAAACCTCCCCTTATCCACATTGGCCAATGCCGTTTTGAAGAAATACGATGAGAATAATGCCTTCGCAGAACGAGAATATGAAAGAGGTATTCATCAGGAACTTCAACAGCAGCATTCCTTAGGCATCAAATAGACTGAAAGAAGATGAAAAGACAAGGAAAAGGAAACTATGCATGAATCTTGCCAACACTTCTAAGAAGGTAATTGATGGTATTTCTTAATGGAAATTATCGCCTGATAGAGCCCCAATTTCACAAAGTCTTAATGGTTAATAGAAGGAATATGAACATAATATCAGAAAAAGTCATGTCAGATAGAGGTGCTAAATTTAACACATTTCAAGGCAAAAACTTTGAATTGAAGAGGATTTAAGTTAAAAATAAAAATCAATTTAGTTTAGGGTGTTCAATCCAAAACTTTTCTTTTATTTTGCCATCAGATTCAGCGTTATGGGACAGCTGAACATTACATAGATTAATAACGATCATATATATCATTTATGGATTTCGAAGAATTGAATAAGGCTGCCTCACAAGAGGACGGACCTACTCGTATTGACAGAGCATTGGACAAATTTGCCAATATGATGATTGAGCGTTTGGAAGCCTGTAAAACAAAGAACTGGGAACAAGGATGGACTTCTGGTGATAGACTGGTAGGACTTCCTCAGAACATCAATGGAAGACCTTATGTAGGAGGAAATGCATTCCTTCTGCAGATGCATACCATGATAAAGGGTTACCATGTTCCTGTTTACATGACCTCCAAGCAAGCACGAGACAATGGAGCCTTGATTAAAAAGGGAGAGGCTTCTGTGCCAGTGTTTAAATGGGGACTGAGTGTGAAAGACGAAAACGGAAAGCGCATCAGTGAAGACAAATACCTTGCCATGGATAAGGAGGAGCAGGCTAAATGTCAGGTTCGTCCCTATCTGATGGTCTATAACGAGTGGAATCTTGACCAAACCACTTTGGAAGAAGTGAATAAGAAAAAGTATGATGCCATTATTTCCCGTTTCACGCCAACCACATTGAGTGACGATGTGGGGATGTATAAGAATGAACCACTTGACAGAATGTTTGAGAAGCAGGAGTGGGTGTGCCCTATTCAGGTTAATGAGGAAGTGCCTGGTGCAAGCTATAATAAGACCCGAGACTTCATTAAGGTACCGATGAAATCACAGTTCAAGATTCATGAGGGAGAGGATGAGATCTTCAAGGATGGTCAGGAATACTATTCGTCTGCCCTGCATGAAATGGCCCACTCTACCGGTCATCCCTCGCGACTTGACCGTCTGCCAAAAAGCAAGTTTGGTTCTGAGGAATATGCCAAGGAGGAACTTGTTGCAGAGACCACAGCATTTGTGATAGGCAATGCACTAGGCTTCTCTAGCAGAATTTCTGATAACAATGCCGCCTATATAGACAGCTGGATTCAAACGCTGCGTGAAAAGCCAAAGTTCATTACAACGCTTATGTCGGACGTGAATAAGGCATCGCGCATGATTTTGGAAGAGATTGACAAGCAAAAAGTAGCATTGGGTGAAAAGCCGCTCATGGAAGGCAACCTCGATGGCATTGAAGAGCAAATCAAGAATGAGGAACAGCTGGAGAAGATCAAGCAGCAGAACGTGATGAAGGAGGAAAATGTATCTGATTCCATCACGAAGCCACTCTCCTCTCCAGAAGCTTACTTTTCATCCCTCATGACCCAGATTACGTCTGATAAAGATAGCGAGCATACAGTCCTTGCATTGGAAAGTCTTCCTGAACTCAGAGCGTATTTCCAGGACAATGAGGTACTAGGCAGTTGGATTGAAGAGGTGAGTGATGAGAAACTTCTCTCTTTAGGTGCTTCCCTTCTGCCCAATATAAAAGCGCAAGAAACAGTGGATAGTTCACAAAATACAGATAATAACATGAAGGATTCTAACGAAGAAGGCAAGACAAGCCAGGATAGTGTGACAAAGCCAAAGAATGAGTATTATTTCTCTTATCTGTACCTGCAGAGCGTGGATAATACACAAGAGTTTGATGATTTCTCCAATAAGGAAAAATGGGATGAACTCCTCACTTTGACCCAGCAATATGATCAAGGTGATAGTCTCTCACAGCATAACACCAGAAAAAATGCCACCAGTCAAAGTGGTGATGACCTGCTTGTTGAAAACGACCATTATGCCCTGGTTTATAACAATTCATTGGGTGGAACCTATGAACTCCTACGCAGAGTTAGTGAGGAAGATATTAAACTGTCTATAGAGCAATATGGTTTGGAGAATGATGCCAGTCAGGATGTGAAGGCCATCGCCCAGGACATGGTACAAAAGGAGTTGGATACGATAAAGGCCAGTATTCCTGCCTTTTCCATGCCTAACGGAGACGTTCTCTATTTTGAATATAATAAGGAGAAGGATTCGCTAAACGTGGGAACCCTTACCAATATTGGCTTGTCTGTTCATTACAGTTTCCCGTACGACCATTCGGCAGGTTTAGATAAGAATTTGCAGAATGTTGAAGAGCAACTCTCGGAAATGCCTGAATATCAAATACAGGAGGAAAATGAGGAGGTAGAAGACTCGGTTGCTGATACTCAACAGCAAAATGAGTATGCTTCCATTGTAAAGAAATTTTCTGAGCAGATTAATCCGGCATATCATATGCCTAATGGTGAGATTCTTGATTTCCAATATGATCCTGCCACCAACCTTGTTCAGGTTGGCAAAAAGGAAGAAGGAGTTTTCAAGGAAGTTTATAGCCAGGCTTATAACGTCAATCTGTCCATGGCAGAAAATATGACGCAAATTTATAAGGTATTGGCAGAAAAAGATGAATATAAGCTTCCTCTACAGAATGAAACTCCACATGAAGACAGCAACATCCAAACAGATGTTGTAGGTGTTGCTGAGCAAATCGAAGCCACCGGTGTTCCTATGCATGAAGCAGAGAAAGAAGCAAAGACGATCGTGGATGATGAGCAACATGTGAAATATCATGAAGAAAAGGCTCAGGAACAGGAGACGCAAAAGCACCAGGAAGGCAATGAGGAAGTCAAAAAGGAAGACAAAGCTTCTGTGGAGAGCGACCATGAAGATAAGGAAGAGAAGAAAAGTGAGACCAAGGCAGCTTCACATGCAGCCCTTCTTCTTGCAGCATTGGAGATGGCAAAATCACATGAAGGCGTCTGGATGAATGAAAAGGGTAAGAGCAATGCTGAGTTTTTGGCCTCCAAGAAGCCAATCACAGCATTCAATAACATCATGATGAACCTGCATAGTGATCAGCAAGGCTATAAGACCAATCTTTATTCCACCTATAACCAGGCAAAGGAAAGTGGCATGTCAGTCAGGAGAGGTCAAAGCTCGCTTCCATTCAACTGGACCAAATGGGAATACCAGAATGTCACGAACCATAATGACACCATTTCTAAGGAGCAGTATAATGCTCTCCCAGATATGGAAAAGTCCAATTATGCAGTCCATGCCCATCGCCAGCGTCATCATGTTTATAACATAGACCAAACGATTCTTTCTGCCAGTGATTCTGAGCAATATTCGGCATTACTCAAGGCCAATGGGCAAAAGATTGAGAAATTCGTGGAGACAGCTAAGAATGCATCTAGTTCACAGTCTGCTCTACAGTTTATCAAGGATCAGGAACAAAAGCATCCTGAGGTTGTAGTCTTTATCAAGAAAGGCAGCTCCTATGAAATCTATGGAGATAAGGCTAAGACGATTGCTCCCGTAATTGGTATCCAGGATAAGGAAAAGGAAATTGATGGTAAGAAAACGTCCTACTTATCGTTTCCAAGCTATGCGCTTGATACGGTGCTCCCTAAAGTAATCAGGGCTGGAAACCGGGTCGCTATCTGTGACAATCCCCTGGAGACGAAAATCAGTAAGGATGTAGCACCTGCCACCAAGATTCTCTCCCATGCCTACCAGATAGCTGATGCTGTTTGTAAGGCTTCCGGTATTAAGAATGAGCGAGTTCATGTACTACAAGATGCCAAATTCGATAGCAAGGAGAATACGCTTTTCATAAGTGGCATGAGCAAGACGGAAGGAAATGAGCAAGTAAATGCCATTATGAAGGCAAATGACATATACCGTTCCGTAGTAGCAACCACTGGTGATGCAAAGCGTCTGGACCGTTCAGGGCGAAACAGCCTTTTACCAGCGGATGATGCCAAGCATGAATTACTCATTAGCGAACTTTCCGCCGGTGTGCTGATGGCAAGACAGGGACTCCCTGCTACATTGTCAAAGGAAAGCCAGCAACTTATCCCCTACTGGGAACGAGAGTTGAGAGAAAACGGGAACTTAATGGGTATGATTGAGCGTGACGTGAACAATGCCATCGAGACGATCGACAACCTTGTAGAAAAAAGAGAAGTGAACTATGATGCCATCCGAGGTCAGTTGCCAACAAAAGATGTTCTCTTAACAGGTAAAGATTATTCCATCTCTGCAGACCTCAACAAACTTCCTTCCATGGAGGCAAAGGAAATGGTCGTAGTACTTGACAGAAAGCAGCAAACTGCAGATGTCATCCTGCCATCGGGTGCCTCCTTGCTTGTGAATAACGAGGTGCAAGGTATGAGTAAGAAGAGAATTGGTATAGCTCTGAAGAAAGAAGACGTAAAAGAGGTAAGCTTCTATAATGCAGGTGGTAGTCTTGCACTAAAGGAACCAAACAGTTATTATAAGGACAAGGAGGTGACTGTCAGCAAGCTCAAGCAGTTTACGCTAGAAATTCATCAAACCATCGATGTATCAAGCCAGCTTACAGAAAAGCAGGCAACCAAGATTGAGAAATTTCAGGCTATCCAGGACTCTGAGGGAAAGTATGCCTTCTTCATCAAGCCAGAGAATGAAAAATCATTCTCTATCTATCCGATGAAGGAACATCTCAATGCCTATTTCAATGTCATGGGCAAGGCCAACAAGCAGGAAATGCATCAGGCTCTGGCCCAGAAATATTATGATATAGGTTACAGATATCCAGAATCCAAGCAGCAACTCATTGTGCCAAATACCGAAGGTATTGATATGAGCCGCATTGAGAAGGTTAGAATCTGTGCCGACAAGGATGACCCGAAGGTGAAGGTAGTCATTGCCACTGTGGATGGAGAAAGAATGCAGAAGCCAATATCCAAGCAACAGTGGTACAATCTCTGGCTCGCTGATGACATGGCTGAATATAAAAAGGCTGTAGCTGCCGTTACATTTATTCCTCAGATACAACAAACTGCTGGAAATAATCAGCAGCAAGTTCTTGAAAATGAGGGAAGAAATGTGGCCGAAAAAGAGCCTGGAGAAAAGGAGGACTCCCATCAGGAAGCAAGTTCACATAGAGGATTTCATCGATAATAACTAGCCATGGGGAATACCCATGGCTATCACCAACCCAAATGATATGGCAATAGATAAAAATGCATTTTATGCAAAATATGCCCAGGTGGCCATTGAACAACAAATCAAATATGGCATCCCGGCATCCATCACCCTTGCTCAAATGGGATTTGAGAGTACTTTTGGTACATCGCGTCTTGCACGTGAAAGTTCCAATTTCTTTGGAGTGAAGCAGGGTGGATCATGGAAGGGGCCTGTCAGCTACCATGTGGATGATCATGGTTATCCGGAAGCATTCAGAGTGTATTCCGGGGTTAATGCCAGTGTGGAGGATCATTCCAAGGTTCTTCTGTTGGACAGATACCAGAAATATTGTGCCTCAAAAAGTTCCCAAGACTATAGAGGCTGGATTAATGGCATTGTGAAAGGTGGATATGCGAGCAGTCCTACCTATAAGGAAGACCTGCTTGATGAAATTCAACGTTACCATCTTGACCGATATGATCAGATGGCAGTTCTGCAAGCCCAGAAACAAGGTGTCAATATCGGGTATGCAAGGAAGGGTGAACAGTCTCTTCCTAGAATGCCCACCACCCTATCCCTCCCCATTGATTTCAGAAATCTCAAAGTAACAGGTATGTTCCATGAAGATAGAGGAAATCATCTGCATGGAGGCATAGACATCGCAACAGGAGGCAAGAATCTGCCAGTGTATGCGACAGAAAATCAGGGCAAGGTCATTTCTGCCTGCTATGGAAAGGCTACCGGTAATATGATTAAGATCGCATATGACAAGGACGATGGAACTCAGCTCCAGTGTATCTATATGCACCTGAGCCAAATAAATGTCAAGGAAGGTCAGGTCGTTCAGGCTGGACAACAGATTGGAATATCGGGCAATACTGGCCGATCCACAGGTCCACATTTGCATTTTGAGACAAAAATCAAGGATGCTTCCGGCAAAATAGAGGCGTTCAATCCGATTCATTATCTCGCAGCAATAGAAGGTAGAACCAGTAACGATACACCTCTTTTGAGAAATGGGCAAGACCTTCTGGCAGAGGAAAGAAGCAAATATTCACCCGTCGCTCATCCTATATCCCAGGAAGATAAGGCACAAAATCTTCTTGCCAACATTACTCAGTCCAATGATCCAACCAAATGGCTCGGATATTTGATGAGTCAAAATAGTGAAACTGGTATGGTTAATAACAAAGATGCCTTTTCTGAGCTGATCTCCACTCTCTTTTCAGCAGCTCTTGTCATGGCAGCTAAGATAAAGGTCAATGAGATGCAGGCTGTAGTTAATAGGGAGGCCAGATTGATTGAGAATGGCGAGGAAAAGACGGAATGCCAACTGGTAAAGAGAGAGAGGGAGAAAGTGGATGCATCAAAGCTGCACGTCCTCGCAAGTACTATTTTTGAAACCGAATGTCCAGAAAATAAGCAGACTGTCGGTCTCAAACAAGCATAAATTTAAGAATTGTATCATCATTAAAACAAGAAAATATGATCAAATGTAATGTTACCGCGTGCGGCATCATTGTCAGCAGCGCAGTTGAAAAGCAGAATAAGGAAGGTGGAAAATTCCTTGCTTTTACCATCATCGTTCCTATTGAGGGAAAGGACAAGAGTGTCAAGGAACTTCATATTGGAGTAACGGCTGAAGGAGACCAGACTACAGCTGCCAACTATCAGGCAGGACGCCGTGTCACTGTTCATGGAAATCTCTTTATCAAGAAGGTGGAAGAGAATCTTTATTTCAATCTCCGTTCGGAAGGAGCCATTGAGCAGAACGCCTCCTCTCTCCCAGACCGTCTGGAAGGAGCTATGGAGTTTAAAGGCAAGATCGGAAACAAGGGTATTGAAACCATGACCAGTAAAAAGGGCACTTCGTTCAAGGTATTCTCGGCCTTTTCTTCTGATAAGGATGGTGAGAACAGAGCCTTTACATGGGTAAAGTTCATTGTAGGCAAGCCCTTGGACATCAATGTTAATGCCGGTGAGTATGTGGAAGTACATGGTGACATGCAACTGGATGTCTATAAGAATAAGCTTCAGATCGGATGTCGTACCACCTCGGTATCACATTGGGATTTGAAAGCCAATACGTAGTCCAAATGTCATGTACTGAGAAGGAAATAAAAGAACAGATAGGAAAACATTGCCATATATGCTGGGCAATAACCTTGTATCTAGCAATGTTTTCCTATCTAATCATTCATAATAGAAAAAAGAATTAATGAATTATCAAACAAGTCAGAGCAAAGGAGACCGTTTCATGAAGGGATGGCAAACCCTTTTCTCTAAAAGTCAGCAAACAGGCAAGAAGCCGTTTCCTAAGGACCGTTTTTTCTCGCCAGAGGAATTGGAGTTCTTGGATACAACTCAAAGCGAACTCTCATTGCTGGAGAAATGGGCTTTACAGCTTGGTAAGTGGGCCCGGGATAAGTCAGAAACGTCCCATTTCCCCCAAGTGAAATGGCAAGCAGGAAGATTTTCAACCTGGGTAGATAACATCGAGGAAATAGATTCCAAGAATAAACAGATAGAGCGCTTTCGCCAGTTAAAGGCAGATGGTTACGTTCTTCCTTCTGCCTATGAATCCATGATAGAAGATAAACTGGGTAAGGATTTGGTAGGAATGTTTTTCAAGCAGGGACATGGTAACAAGGAACGAATCTGTACAGTGGATGCCTATATTGGCGGTGATTCTGCAAGAGAATCACATATAGCATATTCCACTTTCCTTTCTCCTTCAACACAACCAGAGCTTCATGAAATTCCTCTAGCGAGGTTTCAGCAACTCATTCAATCCAAGGAACTGGTGCAATTGACACCAGAAGAGACAAAAAGTTGGGTAAAGGGAAGAGAACAGGTGGAGGCCGCTCGTAAGGATTTTATGGCTTTGCAAAAAGATATAGGCAAAACTTACCCTTTGAATTTCGGAGGAGACTTTCCCGCAGTCTCACGTAAGCAAATCTTCTCTCAATTCCTGCAAAAGAACATCACTCCATTGTCATGGAGTTTGAATGCAAAAGATGATATGAAGGTGAACTTCTATGTCAATGATAGATGGGAAAAAGTGCAGCAACTTGATATTACCCCATTGAATGTTCACCAGCACATGGAACTTTTGAGAGCTGTCAAAACGCAACTGGAAAGTGATAATTTGAATGCCCACTTGGAGAAGCTCATGTCCTGTTTGGGAAATAAGATAGGTGATAGCATCTTGTACACCCCAAATTCTCCTGGTGGCATTCAAACCACCGATGACCATGCCGATGGGGTACTTTTATCCAACACTGGCAAATTGTCTGCTTTCAAGAAGCCAAAGAATGTTGAAATACCTCTCAATATGGATGACCTCAAACTCATCAAGGAGGGATTAATCAAGGAAGGTGTGACTAAAATTGCCTTGCTGCAATCCAAATCACCTGAGGAAACTGAGCAACTTGCTCAGCTCACCAAGGAATTGACCATGATTTTAGGTAGCAAGCAGGCTTTCAATCAGCATCTTAGCCATGTGCTCAGTTCTCCAGAACCATCTCAAAAAGAGTTCAAAGAAGCCTCTAAAGAAGATCATGTAAATGACCAGCAAGAAGTTGCGCTCATGAAAGACTATGTTCAATCGATGAAAGATGCCAATAATCCTTTTTCTGGAGATATGATGCTTCTTCCAGACGAGACCGAGATCAAGACTCTGTTTCAAGAGCAAGAGATGTTGGAAGATGATTATGAAAGAAACGTCTCTTCCATGGATCTAAAGGCAAGAAATCAGATGGAAGTTAAAATTCAGAAAAGTGTGGATCATTACGAGAAGAAGCTATCTTCCCTGATTGGTGATTATTTCTCACAGGAGAAGCTTCAACAGAAGAAAAATGCTCCAGAGAATGAAGAAAAGGTTTATATGTCTTCAGAGGATAGTTTTTTCGAGCCCATTAAAGGTAGGTGGCATACAGAGGAACACCTTCATACGCAGACGTTCTCACAGTATGGAAAGCTTATTGCTGACCGATTGAGCTTGCAGGTTACCTATCCGGAACTTCCATGGATTAAAAGCGATTCAGCTCTTCCTCAGGGTATTAATGGAGACAAGTTTGACAGCAAAACATCCTTGCTTCTTTCCATCCTGACGGAAAAGGAGGGATACGAGGTTCCTATCTACATGACGCTTGATGATATTAAGAGAGCAAATCTCAAGGTTGATATCAGCAAAGAAGGTTTCTGTCTGTCAGATGGGAAGACTTTGCAAACAGTATATAATATTGAGCAAACCAATTTTTCTATGGAACATCCCCAGAAATGGGAGCAACTTAGAAAATCATGTAAGGTTTCTGCATCGAAACAAACTTCTTTGATAGGCATGCTTACCGAAAAAGGCAAATATCCTGCACAGGTAATTTTTGATGGCAGAAAAGGTCTGGTCAGCTATAGTGCTAAGGAAGATGCCATTCACCTTGCACCTCATCAGTTATTTGAATCAGAGGATGACTATATGAGAGACCTTTCAATAGGCCTAGTGCGTAGTACTCGCAAAGAAGCTGCTAAACTTACCAGATATGAACATTTGGTAAAGGAAGAACTTCTAGCACATATGGGCGGAGCCATGATTGGCCAAAGATGTAAGTTTGACGTGAAAGGCCTGGACTACAACAAATACTGGAAAGACCTTCTCAAACAAGATCCAGGATTCACAAAACATGCCTTGACGTCTGCAGAACATGCTGTGAATATCATCTTCCAGTATGTAGAAAAAGCCAATCAAGCAGAATCCCCAGATAAGGGTATTGATTTAAGAACCTCAACCCCCATCGACATGGATGTAGATGGCAATGGCATTATTGAAAGCCAGGAAAACATGGCTGCCGATACCAAGCAAGGTGAGAATGAGCAAGCTCATGATCATAAAGAAGATACCATGCTGCCACATACATCCAAAAGCAAGTGTTCCAGATAATACGGAGAGTATGTCATAGATATGACATACTCTCAAATTTCACCAAACAGCAACATAACGGGTGCAAAAAAGTACAAACAAAACACAATGAACGGAAAGATAAAGGTTTAAGCCACAAATAGTTATCTTAAAATTTGGCGCTTTCATTTATTCTTAGTATTTTTGCGCAAATATTTTAATTAACTTGAATCTTCGAAATAAATATGTATCAAGAATATTACGATAATGACAACTATCAGGATGATATGAATTATTACCCAGTTGAAGAATACAACTGGAGTCCTAATTTATTTGCCAAGCTTGTATCCTACTTGAATGAGTCTGTCTCACCGGATGTCATTAGATTAGGCATTATAGCTGGAATAAGAAAATCTTCATCCGCAGAGGACGCCCCTACCAATTGGGATAAGGTGGAAACAATGCGTCGCTATATAGATAGCGTTAACAGAGGCTTGGGTGCACCAGAAGATTCCACACTCCAGCAGTTGCTCCATTCTACAGAATGGACTAACTATGGTATTTTTACCATGAACTTTATCTCGGATAAGAACCTCGACTATAAAGGAATCTGTGAGGTTGAAAATACAAATCTCTCATACGCCAGCATGGCTTTTTTAAT
>ERZ1023666.74-NODE-74-length-45902-cov-10.533339_pt1 | contig 45902 bp, 27 predicted proteins | sample MGYA00380341_ERZ1023666 | MGnify/ENA primary metagenome ERZ1023666 (study PRJEB33179, sample SAMN07448983) | human gut metagenome | biome: Human-gut; feature: Human associated habitat; material: Faeces | host: Homo sapiens | place: India: Bhopal | collected...
GCAGATGTCCGTATCGACCGACGCAGATGTCCGTATCGACCGACGCAGATGTCCGCATCGACCGACGCAGATGGTAGAAGTAGGCATATAAAAAAAGAGGTAACTGTTTGATACATCAAACAGTTACCTCTTTGTGGAGCTGGTGGGATTCGAACCCACGTCCAAACAGGGAAACCATACGCTTTCTACATGCTTATTCTGGCCTTCGGTTTTCGTGACGCGACAAGACCCAGACCACCAATCGCGCCCTTATCCTCTAAAACTTCACCCGTGCGGCGAGGCACACACTGGCTATTTCCGATTTACCTGCACCGCTTGACCCTCAGATTCGGAACAACATCCTTGGAGCGATGTCTCGTTCCGCCAAACCTTGTGGCGGAATAAAGCTAATCTACTATACTTCGATTAAGCAGCGAGAGCGTAGTTGTTTTCGCCAATTAAATTTTTGATCACTCTGATTAAGGAGGTAGCCATCGAGACTCCGCATGCTTACGTACCATTTCATCCCGCTGTCAAATCCAGTCAACCCCGAGATGTCGTACTTAACTTTGCAAAGTTAGTACAAATGCACGAAACTGCAAAATAAAACTGTAATATTTTACTATTTTAGTTGTTGTCCAAATTTATGATTTCCCAATAGCCACCAAAAGTGGGTGAACCAACTCTTTTTAGAGTACCAGTTTCTCTTAGTTGACGTAGGTTCTTTTCAACTCCTCGTGTAGAGATACCCAACTCCATTGCAATTTGTGGAGCGGTTATTTGGGGATCTTTCTTTATCATTTCTATAATTTTGTCAGATGTTTTCTGACGTGTTCCCGAACTTTTAAGTTGAGTTCCCGAACTTTTGAGCTTAGTTCCCGAACTTTCTGGCTTAGTTCCCGAACTTTCTGGCTTAGTTCCCGAACTTTTAAGTTGAGTCCCTGAACTTTCCGACTTTGTTTCCGAACTATCTGAACATTCTTCATGTATCGGAATAGTAACAAAGAAAGTCAAGCGATCATCTGTCGTTTCAAAGATGGCGCGTGGTGACCCATTCTCTGCCAGTTTCGCTTGAATTGTTGGAACACCGGTTGAGCGACCTTCTGTAAGGTCGAGTTCTTTCAAGAAGTCGCCTAACCTTCGATTTCGGTAGCGACGGCTTTTCAGCATATCGCCTTTTGTAATCTCTTCTTTGGAGATACTTCTATCTGGACCAGGACAATTAAGTATAGATATTCCGCTCGGCTCAATGGTTATCTCTATTGGTTCATGCTGTAAGAAATCTCTATGATATACGGAGTTTACAACAGCTTCCTCAATAGCATCGTATGGATAATTCCAAAAACGTTCTGCTTCCTGTCTGCCCGACACCTTACGCACATGCTCTTTGAGAACATTGCTCTTGATGTAATCCATTGTCTGCTTTATCATCTGCGGAACACTGCCCTTGAATGTTACTTCGGTAAAATTGTTGGGGTCTTTCATCTTTCCGTTAGGGAATGTCACCACATCAATCTGAGTGTATGGGAAGAACTTGTTTTGGTTCTCGCAGAACATCATGGCTGCCACGTTACGAAGTAAACGATTCTCTTTCGGACCAGTGTAGAGTTCCATTTGGTCAAGAATCGTAGCAAGCGGTGTTGTTATCACCTCATCAGCCAACTTGCTGCCTACCTTGACAAGATAATCACGAAGAAGCACCAATGAGATGTCTTCCAACTGTATATCGCTATTTCCTCGTTCGTCAAAAGGCATACGGTTGGCCAACTCTCGCAGTTCAACGAGCACTTCACCTCTTGCCTCTATGCTACTTGTTCCGCTACGAATGTAGAAATACTCCTTTGATCCTTTTGCCGTAACATTCACTGGAACGGAATAAGGACGATAGCTACCTGCTGGACACCAAATTACAATCACCTGTTTACTGTCCACTTCTTCCACGGAGGTACGAGGCAAATAGTATGGAGACATTTTGTTATTGTACGCAACCATCTCCTGCAAGATGCCATCAATCTTTTCAATTGGCACACCTTCTACAGGACGAATTGCCATACCAGTCTTATCGTCGGTATCTACACCAACGATGATATATCCACCACCAAGGTCATCGAAATCATTAGCGAAAGCACATATACTGTGATATATGCTCCCTGGATTCCAACCTTTCTTAAACTCAATGCGGTTGGATTCAATCTTCTGCTTGTTAAGCAGATCGTTTATGTTTATTGCGAGTGCCATAACTTACGTTTATTGTATTTTAAATAAGTTCTTTGGATTCTTGGATTCCTTACATTTGCAGCGAGCATTCTCTTGTGGGTACTTGCGGAGGAGATTTCGTTTCAGTTCGAGTTCGAGCATAAAAATGTCCTAGCTTGACATCATACAATGGTGCTCAATTTTTAATCATCAAAGAATAGTTAAATTATATTCATTAAATCTTCTGGATTAACAAATGGACCACTAAAAGTAAGACCAGGGTAGTCTTCTACATTGAAATCTCTTTCTATATTGCAAGACTCACAGACTGCATTATAAAGCTTTACCTCATTATAATTAATATCCTCATCAATAACTATCATTTTTCCCATCATCTGAGCAATTTTCTCCTTCAAATCAATAGATAATGCTCTTACTATTGACAAAGCTTGCAAAGTGACAAGGTTGTTTACTTCGTCCATGTAGTTATCAGCAAGTTCGAAAGAACGTGCAATTTCATTCATATTTTCAACCTCAATATCCTTAACTATATTATCAGCATTAATAATGTCGTTTAATATTCTTAATACTGCTATTTTAGCATCATGTGTTAACTCTTCCATATATGTCTTTATTTCTTAACATTTACACAAACCCAATTCCATGCTTCCTTTTTCTTGTCATAATCATAGACAATAAGACTCTTGACCTTATCACCATTCTTTAAGCCGTATTTTCTTACAATATTAGGCGAAACAAAGCAACTGATAGAACCTGACTTCAAGAATGCAAATTCTTTGTCTTCTCTTTTATCAATATTGCCTTCTACAAATTTTGCGTAGTCAAGGTCTGAAGGCAAATGAATTGTTGTAGAATTGAGGACTTTCATTCTACCTTCGTTATCGGTAATATAATATAATTTCAATGTCTTTCCAGTGTGCACTTTAGAGCGGAACTTTTGAACAGCACGTTTCTCTTTACCATAAACAATAAACGCTTTATGGCTATTTTGATCAACGTATGTTACAACAGCTATACATTCTTCTGCACCATCACAAAGGATAGTATCGGTGATTGATTTATAATCAATCGGGTCTTTTCCGTCTGGTGTGGTTGAATTAAGCCAAGGCTGATGTATCCAGCAGTCTATTTCGTTTGGCAGTCTCCAACCTTGTGAAGCATAGCATCGTGTTACTGCATCAATATGAAAGCGTGCAGAGTTAAGCAGCCCACGCTTTATATACAAATTGGCTAATTTAATATGAACCTTGCCAAGGAATGTTTCTTGTGTAAGGCAATGAATAGCACGGAGCAGACAGGCAAGTTGTTTGTCCTCATCATTCGTTAGTACATCACTTAGGAGCTGCCATACCCAAAACTCTGTTGCTTTTTTTCTCGCAAAAGGTATAATAACTTTCAAGGCTTCATCGCTATTGCTTCCTAAAGCCAAGAGAAGTTTGCCGTAGAAATAACCAGGGTACATCATTTCCTTATGGTTATTCATAAGATTGTCCATCTTGGGCAGGAATTCCTCTATACGTCCAAGATCGTTCAGTCTAAGTAATGCTTTTGAATTGGCAATGAATGCACGTTCAGCCAAAGTCATTATCTTTTGTCCCTTCTGATTGATGTATGGTGTATAATCTTCAGTAGTTAGATTGTCTAAATTCCACCAGTCAAAGAAGTTTGGCATTTCTGACCAATTTTCAAATTTTAGAATGGTTTGCAGAAGGAATGAATGACCTTTGGATGATTTGAATTCATAATCCTTTAACTTCGAAAACAACGTTGAAAGTTTTGAAGATGCTTCAATGTCTGTTAAGAATATATGATTCTTGATGAAGTTTGCTATTTGGAACTGCACATTGTCAAAAATCATACTGTCATTGGCTATAGTCAGCTGATCTAATGATTTAAGCTCGTCAATATGCTCTAACAGTTTGGCATAGTCGCCAACTTCTGAATCCGCTTTTATCATGTAATATAGCGCCCAACCAACCGCTCTTTGTTTCCAGACATCAGTTGGTATAGCCGCTAAATCAGCTTTAGCAAGGTTGTATGCTTCTTGCACTTGACCTTCCTTGCACATTGTTGTTATATCTCTAACATTTGCCATATTATATAAAATGTGAGTTTATTATTTCTATTATTGCACTAAGTTCTCCATCATCTTTACCTTTCAGTGACATTGGTTTGGCGTATGTGATAAATCCATCAGAATTTACATACACCTTTATATAGGAGAAAGTTCCACTGGTGCGCATATAATATATTGTACTGAAATCTTCCTGGTGCTCAACAACATTTGTTATTTGAACACTTATAGTATCACATGCCGACCTAATCAAATCAAGCAACTTGCCGTGTGATTTATCGGAGGGAATGTAATCAAATTTACAAGACATGCCTCGTTCGTCATTCAACATGATTTCTATAAGCGGTGTATGCTGATTCGGAGATATAGCCTTTGCAGGTTGGAAGATGTCACCAGCTTTGTAGAAGAGATCATATCTGTCAACTCCGTCTGGAGTTTGTATGTTGTATATCTCCAAATAAGGGCGACTCTGTACGCTTATTATTCTGTATGGAGTATACTCCATGTTTTTTGCAATACAATGGTACTTTGCTCTTACGCCATTGTCTACATTTTCATTGTGGAACGGTGTAGGCGGAACCTCGTTAAGAATTCTGCATTCCGGAGCTATGTTCTTGCACTTTTGTATGGGTTCGATTCTGAATTTTGAGAACGGTGTGATATGTGGCAGGTTTGCTATGTAAAGCGTTTTCTGTGCTCGTGTTGTAGCTGTATATGCCCATCTCAGACTGTCGTCATCAAGTCCAGTTCTGCCAGTGTAGTCAACGAACACTTTTCCCCATTCGCCACCTTGACATTTGTGTCCTGTTACGGCATAACCATATTTTGCACGTATAGCATTGTAATACACGTCATTGAGCAGAGCTTCTGCAAAAGCTTCTGTATCTTGTTTCAAATCGGGATGCCTCATGCAGAAATTTATATACAGGGCTCTGTTTTCGTCAATCGAAATTGTAGCCTTGTCACTTGTCAGTAAATCCTCAAGCAACATGCAAGGCTTCGGATTACCATTGCCGTCAGGAACTGTTACTTGAATGAAGTTTAGAGTTATGACAATACGCTCCTTCTTTCCTCCGATTTGAGCATATACGGGAGCAGACTGTTGTATTCTCGCACCGACAGAAAGCACTGGAACAAACTCTCCGTTCATGAGACCGAGTCTATAGTTATTCTGTGTAATGAGCAAAATGTCATTTTCTCTAAGAGGCACATCCCCTCCATAAAGAGCTTTGCGGATATCTCTATTATATCTGTTTGCAGATTTATTCGAAAAGCATATTATAACACTGTCATGTCTGCCAGATTCTTTTCTGTATTTAAGGTATTTACCAAGAAACTGTTCTGACGGAACCATTTCTACATCATCCTTTTGCTCTTCAAACACAAGTTGGTTTCGTTTGTCTTTTTTGAGGAGATCACGTATCATCATAGCATTCTTTATGATAACGCTATCATTCTTTTGACGAAGCACTTCTGTAAGCTCTGCCTCAATGACCTTCAGACCTTTCTCTTGGAAATACTCAGCCCGTAATGCATTCGATACGGATTCACCAACGGGAGGCAACTGTGCAGGATCGCCTACAAATATCACTTTACCGCCAAAGTTAGGTCGTACAAACGTAAGAAGATCATCCATCTGATTATCTGTGCCAAACATAAACAACTCATGGTCTATCTTGCGAGAGCAAACCATTGATGCCTCATCCACTATAGCAACAATATTGCCTCCATTTTCAGACTGGTTGATAGGGAATACGAACTTAAACTCGGACTCCGCAACATCCTTGACTTTTTTAGGTTGAACATGTGCTTTTCCATAAATAGCTTTGTGGATTGTAACTGCGTCATGTCCTGTTTTTTTGTTGAGAACTCTTGCCGCACGTCCAGTAGGGGCCATCATTACTAACTGACGACTTTGCTTGATATAATCAGCTATCACTTTAACCATCGTGGTTTTACCCGTACCGGCATAACCACGAAGGATAAAAACAGATGCATCACTATCAAGGAATGCTTTGATCTGTTCAAATACTTTATTTTGTCGAGTTGTAAGTTCCATATTGTTTGTTCTTTTTTTTATTAGTGTTCCATTATAAAGGGCATGGATGATATATTGGTTGTTGTTCAGAGGTTAGATTAAAACCAATAGACTTATTCTTGATGGAATTGTCATAATTAGACTACAAAGATAGGAAAACTAAACAAGAATGGAAAAAGAAAACAAGGAAAATATTTGTGTTGTGGAGTTCTTTAATTTATTAGGGCTGTTGGTGGCTGACTGATAGCGACTCATCTGCCAGACCATATACGAAACATCAAACGTTTTTTGGCATAGTTGCCAAAAGTAAGAATCTTATAGATATGCGAATCTATACCTATAGGCGGAGTGCCTTTATAAATATTGCTGACCGCTGGAATGTGTACCTTTGTTCATGGTTGCTTGAATTGATATTTGCAATAAACAAGGGTAACTAAAAAGGCTGGATTCTTCGTGATGGAATCCAGCCCTAATTATTTTTGCTCAAAATATCTTAGCATACAGCAATAAGAAGTTATGCATGACTGCAATATCCTGTTATATACTGCAGAATGTAAATCTTGCTCGTCTTTTTACATCTTCATTACCCTTCTCTTATTACCACTGTCACGCCGCGTGCAGCCTGCGCTCCCATTACCAGTGCCTGCTCTATGTCGGCAGTCTTTGATGGTCCAGAGATGAATGTGCCGAGTCCGGTTTCTGGCATGCAGATGCGGTCGTATGCCTCGTGCATGTTGTTCACGATGCCGCTCTTCGGGAGGACGATGACCAGATATTCGCTGATGAAGCAGACTGCTTTCTCCTTCATGTCCTGCGGAATCCAGACGCAACCATTCTCCGCCACTCCAATCTGTCCGTACACCACTCCTACGTCGGTGCCGTTAAGGTCTTGAGCCTCTGCCACGGTGTCGGGATTGATGGTGGCGATGGTGAGTTCTGCGATGTTAGAGGCGATGGTCTTTGCCTCAGGATAGGCGTTTCTTACGATGTCGTCGAGCTTTTCGTTCGGCTTAGCCATCACCACTTTGCTGCCCACCGACATGCTCATATCCACAAACTGCTTTACCGTGTCGTCGTACGATATGCCGTCTATCGGTGTGTTGGGCATCGGATACTGTTCGTGTGTGTTGCGTCGCAACTTCTCCAATAGTTCGTCTTTGTATGTCATTGTTCTTTCTGTTCGTTTTGGTTCAGTTTTCCTTTCTTCCACATTGTCTGGAACGACTCATTCGCAAATTTCGGCATTGCGTGTCCCACGCCCCACGGATTGAGTGAGCGTATGTGCGTAAGGCTGTCAGGTATGAGGTTGGCAAGAGGAGCCAGACGCAAGGCTGAAGAATAGAGTAGGGGATGGTTGAAGAGCTCTTCCATTCCCTTTGACATGCACTTCTTCATCGTGTCTGCCTTGTGCAGCGAGTCGAGCTTCTGTCTCCACATATAGACCTGCGAACCGGGGTTCACCTTAGCCGGGCATACGTTGTCGCATGAGAGGCAGAGCGTGCAAGCGCTGACGTTGTCGCTGTAGCGTGACGCATCGTGCAGCATACCAAGGTTGATGCCGATAGGTCCGGGAATGAAGTAGGTGTATGAGTAGCCACCCGAGCGGCGGTATACGGGGCAGGTGTTCATGCAGGCTCCGCAGCGAATGCACTTCAGCGTTTCCCAATGCTCGTCGTTGGCAAGAATGTCGCTTCGTCCGTTGTCCACGAGGATGACGTGCATCTCCGCTCCCGGTCTTGCCTGACGGAAGTGTGAGGTGTATGCCGTTGTGGGCTGTCCGGTAGCAGAGCGGCAGAGCAGTCGCTGGAATACGGCGAGCGACTTGTAGTCGGGCACAATCTTCTCTATTCCCATTGCCACGAGATGTAGCTTGGGCATTGATGTTGACATGTCGGCGTTGCCCTCGTTGGTGCAAACCACGATATCGCCGGTCTTTGCCACGCCGAAATTGCATCCTGTCATTCCTGCTCCTGCTTCCATAAACTGGTTGCGTAGATGCTTGCGTGCGCATTGCGTAAGGTATGTCGGGTCGTAATTGCCTTTCTCCGTGCTGATGCCTTTCTCCTCGAACATCTGTCCCACCTCTTCTCGCTTTAGGTGTATGGCAGGCATTACGATGTGGCTCGGTTTCTGATGTAGCAGTTGCAGGATGCGTTCGCCAAGATCGGTCTCCACGACGTCGATGCCGTGATTCTCAAGGAATGGGTTCATGGCACACTCCTCGGTAAGCATCGACTTGCTTTTCACCATCTTCTTTACGCCATGACTTTGCAGTATGTCGAGTACGATGTTGTTAAAGTCGTTAGCATCTTTAGCCCAATGCACAATGACGCCACGGCTCTCCAGTTGCGTGCTGAACTCCTCCAGATAGTCAGCCAAGTGCGTTATGGTGTGCTGTTTTATCTGGCTGGCATGTTCGCGCAGCTCCTCCCATTCTGACAACCCTGACGCCATGTTGTCGCGTTTTTGTCTTAGCGACCAGAAGGTGGCGTCGTGCCATGTGGTCTTTGCTCTGTTGTCGTTGAAGCGTCGTGCCGCTTCAGAATGTATTGTGCTCATAGTCCTGCTGCTAATATTTCTACCACGTGTATGAACTTTATAGGCTTGTTCTCCTTCTTGGCAATGCCCTGCATGTGCATAAGGCATGACGAGTCGGGACCGGTGATGTATTCCGCTCCCGTAGCCATGTGACGTTCTATCTTGTCCTCTCCCATGCGTTACGACACGTCCGGCTCTTCTACGGAGAACATACCTCCGAATCCGCAGCACTCGTCTTTTCTCTCCGGCTCACGGATGGTGATGCCGTCCACGAGTTTAAGCAAGTCGACAATCTTGTTGAACTGCGGCACTTGTCTTTCTGAGGGCGACGACAGTCCAAGTTCGCGTACGCCGTGACACGAGTTATGTACGCTGACTATGTGCGGGAAGTGAGCCTTGAGGCTTGTTGGTTTTACGACGTCGTGTAGAAACTCTACCACGTCCATTGTCTTCTTTGACGTGAGACATTCGTGATTGCCTTTGGCAAGTCGTGGATGATAAAACTTGACAAAAGCCGCGCACGATGCCGATGGTGCAACCACGTAGTCGAACTCCTTGAAGAGGTCGTCGAAGTGTCGTGAGATGTCCGTAGCCATCTTCTCAAAGCCGGCGTTTGCCATAGGTTGTCCGCAGCAAGTCTGCTTGAGAGGGTAGGTGACGTCGAGTCCGAGGCTTGTCAGGAGCTTGTACGTTGCCACTCCCACTTCCGGATACAATGCATCGACGTAACATGGAATAAACAATCCTATCTTCATAATGTCTTTAAAACCCTATTAGCGTGTAAAAAGTGTTCTTCTTTTTTATTGTTTTTATTTGTTGGCAAAAGTAATAATAAAAAATGAAAATGTTTATCCGTTATTATTTATTAAAAGTTAATTTTACAGTGTAGCGAATGATTGGCTATTTAAAGTGAATTAGAAAAATTCTAATCATTATATCATCATCTCATCCTATAACACCCAGGTACGTGAAAAACATATCTTTCAGTAATGAAGAATATCGCAACGATAGAATTTATCTATGAAAGTATAGTTAGTATCTTTGATGTATCTATAATAAAAGCATTATCTTTGTACGCGAAATCGAAACACCAATTTAAAGAACAAGTAAGACAATATGGAAACGAGAAAAGAAATAGCGGCAGAAAAGAAACGTTGCGGTTCACATTATACGACATTCTTATATATCAAACCATTATACCCAACAACGACATGGCTAAGTATAAAGCAATTAACGAGCAGGACCGCTGCGTGGCATGTGGTCAATGGGAATACCGCTACTAAGCAATACGGTTGCATTGGAATGGCGTGCAGTTGGCACTACGTTGCAAACGTTATACAATTTCGTGGAATGAAAAAGCATTCTTGTTGATTTTTTTTTCGTTTACACGGATATTATTCGTATATTTGCAACCTATTTTTAAAATCAAGATAACCTATAAATGTCAAAAAGATTTCTAACCCTCGCTGCAATGTTCATGCTTGCAGCCTCTGCTTTCGCCGTGCCGGCGAAGCGTGTGAAGCGTCAGGTGCAGCAGCCTGATGGCTCCGTGCTCACAGTGATGTTGCGCGGCGACGAGAATTTCCATTACACAAGTACAGAAGATGGTCAGCCGTTGGTGCAGCGTGCTGATGGTGCATATTGCTATGCTACGCTCGATAGCAACGGTAAGTTGACTGCGTCTGCGCAGGTGGCTCACGACGTTGAGAGTCGTGGTGCTGCAGAGTTGTCGTTCTTGAACTATTACACTGCCGAATCGCAGAAGGTGCGTTCGCTCGGTATGGAGCGTGCTAAGCAGCGCAACGCTAGCCGCATGGCTCGCCTCGCTAATCGTGGCGTGGTTGATGCTTCGGGCAAGCCGGTGCGCAGGGTTATGGCTGGTGCTACTGGTGGCGAAGGTATAGGCGTCACGGGTAAGCGTAAGGGCCTTGTAATCCTCGTGAACTTTAAGGATAAGAAGATGCAGTCGAAGCACACTCAGGCTGAGTGGAACGACTATTTCAATAAGGTGGGTTACAATAAATACGGCAATAATGGCTCTGTTCACGACTATTTCTATGCGCAAAGCTATGGCAAGTTAGACCTTGAGTTCGACGTAATAGGTCCGGTTACAGTGTCGAAGAACATGGCATCATACGGTGCTAATGATGCTCAGGGCAACGATATTGACCCCGCAGGTATGATTAAGGAGGCTTGCGAATTGGCTTATGCTAAGGAGAAGATGGATATGTCGCAGTACGACTGGGATGGCGATGGTGCTGTCGACCAGGTGTACGTGATTTATGCTGGCTATGGTGAGGCTGCAGGTGGTGACGCGAATACCATTTGGCCTCACGAGTGGGACATACAAGGTGGAGGTTACAGCCTTGTGCTTGGCGGTCAGTGCATCCGTACATACGCTTGCTCGTCGGAACTGAATGGTGGCTCTGGTACATATATCAGCGGTATTGGTACTGCTTGTCACGAGTTCAGCCACTGTATGGGCATCCCCGACTTCTACGACACAGCAGGAAGCAGCTTCGGTATGGACGCATGGGACTTGATGGACTACGGTTCGTATGGCGGTGATGGTTATGAGCCTACTGGATATAACACTTACGAGAAGTGGGTGAGTGGCTGGATTGAGCCTACTATCCTCACCGAGCCTTGCTACATAAAGAATATGAAGCCGCTGAGCGATGCTCCTGAGGCGTGCGTTGTGTTCAACGAAGCGAACAAGAACGAATACTATATCTTCGAGAACCGCCAGCTGAAGGGCACCGACGTTGCTCTGCCTAACCACGGTATGCTTGTCATACACGTCGACTACGACCAGAAGGTGTGGTTTGACAATGAGGTGAACAACACGTCTAACCACCAACGCTTCACTGTTGTGCCTGCCGACAATAAACTTACATCGGAGACAGTAACCGGCGACACATACCCTGGCACAACAAAGTCGACGGAGCTGACCGACACCTCGAAGCCGGCTGCCACACTGTTCAACGCCAATAGCGACGGACGCAAGTTCCTCGGCAAGCCGGTGACAGAAATCACGGAGAAGGACGGTCTTATCTCGTTCACATTTATGGGCGGTGTTAATCTCGATGCACCACAGCCGAAGGTGATGAACATGACCGCGACATCGTTCACTGGCGGTTGGAACGCAGTGGATGGAGCCGAAAGCTACACTGTAGAACTGCGCGAGAAGAGCACTCAGCCTTCTGTAGATGAGGCTGTTAAACTGAGCGAAGACCTCAGCAAATGGGGCGAGAAACTTGCAGTAGAGGGCACAATCGATATTTCTGCCGACCTTGATAGCAAGATGCAGAATAAGGGCTGGACAGGAGATAAGGTGTTCGAGTGTCCGGGTTGTGCAAAGATTGGTACTGCGAAGAAGCAGGGCAACCTCACTTCGCCTCTCATTACCGACAACTCTTCGGCAAGTGTAACCGTTCGTCTCTCTGCAAGCGCATACGGCAAGGATGCTACTGATGTTACAGTGTCGCTCCTCGATAACGATGATGCAACAATCGCTGAGCAGACAATAAAAATGGACGGCACAATGGCTACAATCGTACTCGATAATGCCGACATGAAAGACTACAAGGTAATGGTGCAGCCGAAGAAGCGTGGCTATATCTACTTTGTAGGTATCTATGACGGCGACTACTCGGCAGAGGACTTCCTGAGCATGAACGTCGCTCCAAAGACAGCAATGAAGGCGGCTGCACAGCGTTTCACGGGCATAAAGACTACTTCGTATAAGTTCGATAAGCTCACAGCTGGCATTACATATCAGTGGCGTGTGTGCGCCGTAGCCGGCGACGCAATGTCGAAGTGGAGTGCTTGGCAGACTGCCGACCTCGCTACTTGGAGTGGTATCAACGGCGTGACGGAGAGTGCAGCACAGCTCGATGCCGGCGACCTCGTAAAGGTTTATTCTTCTGTGGGCACAGCTCTCGGCACTATGACTTACGGCGACTTCTGCCGCATGGCGCTGCCTGCTGGTGTTTATGTAGTGAAGAGTGCAAAGACTACACTTAAGGTGACAAAGTAAGAAGCTTTATAGGGGCGTAATCGCGCCCCATAAAGTGGATGTATAGTGATACGAAAAAGCCTGTTGGAGCATTGCTTCAACAGGCTTTTTTGTATCTTATAAGGTAGTGTTACTAAAGAGACTATGATCTTTAGAGCTCACTGTGCAATTTACTTAACGATGATTTCGTCGGTGAAGAGCCAACCGCCATCCTCTGTTGTGCTACCCTGCACACGGATGTAGCGTGTCTTTGCATTGCCCTTCCACGCAAGGTTGCGGAAGCCGAGCTGAATGTCGCGGTCTACTTCCGACTTCTTATTATACACCTCCTTGAAGTTCTGACCATCCTCGCTGAACGAAATCTTGTACTCCGACGGGAAGAACACCCATGCGCCGTAAGCCTGCATGAAGTCGGCAGCTACGGTAGAGATCTTCTGTACCTTGCCGAGGTCGATAGTAAGATCGAGGCAGTAGCCCTTGTTGCCGAGGAAGCCCTGCCACTTCTGGTCGCCGTATGTCCATCCACCGTGCTGTCCGTCGACGAGAGTCTTGTCGCCCTGCGCCTTGTACTTGTCCTCGTAGCGGTGGTTGAAGGTGATGTTGCAACCTATCGCCTTGTGCTTTGTGGTCTTGAACGACTCGGGGCGTTCGCCGCGTTCCTTCTTGAGGTCGAAGGTGTTCACGCCTTGCTTGTGCAGACGTTCGCACTCTACGATGGCACGCTTGCGGAACTCGGGGTAGTTCTTGGTCTTTGTGCCGTTCCATCCGATCTCGGCGATAGCGAGGGCACGTGGATAGAGCATATACTCTACGTGCTCTGCTGTAGGCACGTATTCGGTCCAGAGGTTAGCCTGCACGCCGGTAATCTTGTTGCGTACCTCCTCGGGCAGCGTGCCACCTGGTACGTAGCTGTACACCTTTTCGAGTGGGAGGAAACCGCCGATAGCCTCAGGCTGAGTGTCGGGAGCATCCTGATAGTAGTCGAGATACCAGTAGCCGCTGGGCGAGAGCACCACGTCGTAGCCATGGTCGATAGCCTCCTGCGCCTTCTCAAGACCGCGCCACACCATCACGGTGGTGTTCTTGGCGAGGTTGCCGGCTATCACCTCGTCCCAACCCACGAGCTGGCGACCGTGGTCGGTGAGGAACTTTCCGAAGTGAGCGATGAGGTGCGCCTGCAGACCATCCTTGTCCGTGCCGAGCTCCTTCATCTTCTGCTGGCAGAGCGGACAAGAAGGCCATGAAGCCTTGTCTGCCTCGTCGCCACCGACGTGGATGTATTTCGATGGGAAGATGTCCATCACCTCTTTCAGTACGTTCTCAAGGAAGTCGTATGTAGCCACGCTACCCGGGCAGAAGTCCATCTGCTTGTAGGGTTCGTGCGTGCAAGAGAGCTCCGGGTAAGCGGTGAGTACCTCTGCCGAGTGGCCCGGCATCTCTATTTCGGGCACGATAGTGATGCCACGCTCTGCTGCGTACTTCACGAGGTCGCGCAACTCGTCCTGAGTATAGTAGCCACCATAAGCCCCCTCTTCGCCTTCATTCTTGTACTTGCATCCGAGTTTGCTCCACTCCTTCCATGTCTTTCCTTCGCGCCATGCAGCAAGACTGGTAAGGCGAGGGTAGCGTTTTATCTCTATGCGCCAGCCTGCAGCGTCGGTGAGGTGGAGGTGGAGACGGTTGAACTTATACTGTGCCATCACGTCAATCTGCTTCTTGAGAAAAGAGATTGGCTGGAAGTGGCGCGACACGTCGAGCATCAGCGAGCGCCACTTGAAGGCGGGAGCATCCTGAACGTCGCACGCCATGATGCCATTCTTCTGCTTCAGCTGCTTTACGGTCTGCCATGCGAAGCGGAAACCGTCGGCAGAAGCGGCACTGATGAGCAGTGTGTCCTTAGTGATGTGGAGGTTGTAAGCCTCGGGCGACGTAGCGTTGGCGAGGCGTGTGAAGCGTACCACCTGCTGAGCGTTGTTGTCAGCCTTTGCTGACCACTGCTTCGAGTAGATGTTCTCTGCATCCGCGCCAACCTCGTTGATGAGTTTCACCTTTGTTGTTGCGGTGCTGAACGCACCCTTGCCTGCACTGAACGACTGCGGCTTTGGCAGCAGCGACTGTGCCGATGCTGCTTGAGCGGTAATCATGCAGCCGAAGAGTAGGGCTGCTAATGGTTTGTTTGTCATTTTATAGTTATCAGTTTTTAAATTAGTATCTTTAAGTGTTCTCCTGCGTGGTTCTTGCAAGAAACACGCAGGCTTATCTGTCTATGAAGTAGGCGGCGAACGCCATTGTCATCATTATAATAGCAATGGTGAACACCACGATGTATGCAACTTTTGCGTACAACTTCTTTCTTTGTATAGCCTTGAGGCTTTGTTCACGAAAAGTGTCAATGCCATCTTTCTTATGGCTATGTCTATGCTTATACTTGTGTTCCTGCATAATGCGAGTATATGTTAACAGCTTGTGTCGTTTGATAAATCTGAATAGAGGAGAGTGATTTAGAACTTCACGTCGAGCTGAAGGTCGAACATGTTATAGTTCGACTTGTTCAGGCTACGGTCGTTGACGCGAGCATATTCTGCTGCAATCATTACGTGCTTGCCAATCCAGTAGTTGGCACCAATCTCGTACTGAGTCTTCGATGTGTGCCAATCGGCTTGCGGACGGTAGAGGTCGTAGCGAGCCTTAGCATAGAGTTTCTTGCTGATAACTGGCGCAATCATGAGCGCGTAGAAACCATCAGCCTTGTCACCTGCAGCGTAGTTGATGGTGCAGTCGGTCTCCTTGCCAGAAGCGTTTGAGGTCTTGAAGCCGTAGCCCTGACTGTGGATATACTCCGAACGCACGGTCCAGTCGTGGGCTGCATATTCGGCGCTGATGGCATAGCGGTTCTTCTCAAGCGAGCGCACACCGTTCTTAGCTACAGCGTTTCCGTTAGCGTCTACCTCAGTCCATGTGCCCTTGCGAGCATACGAACCTGTCCAACCGAATGCACCGATGCGCAGACCCTTCACGGGAGCTACCCATACGCCGCCGATGATGTCCTTGCGCTGGTCGACATCCTTCATGTTAGTGCCCTGACCGTTGAACACGCCCACCTGATAGTGGAGGTAGTGGTGTCCGTCGTTAGCCTTGAGCAGGTCGCCCTGCAGCTGCACGCCGATGTCGCGTCCGTTGCTTGCGTGTTCGCCGTTGCGGTCGCTGAAGCCAGCGAGCTTAAGCACGTTCTGCGAGTAGCTCATAAAGCCCTGCGTAACGGGGTGCATTGGGTTCTCGAAGGTGAACGGACGCTTGAACTGACCTGCCTTCACCTTGAACGCATCGTACTTTTGCCACTCGGCGAAAGCATCGACCATACGTGGTGCCACGGTGAGGTTAGAGGTGTTGCCGTTCACCTGCAGCTGCGCCTTCCAGTAGAAGTCCTTTGCCACGCGTCCTTCGAGTGCCATACGCACCATACGGATGTTGAACGAGTTGATGTCTTTCTCGCCCTTGTTGCTTTCCTTGTCGCTGTACTGATACTGCGACATGATGTAACCGCTGAACTTGATGTCGCTGAGCACCTTCAGCTTCGCTTCTTTCTCTTGTGCTGACACACTGCCGAAAGCGAGAGCGGCGAGTGCGAGAGTTGCTAATGTTTTCATTATGAGTTTTGAATTTTGAGTTTTGAGTTTTGAATTGTTGCGACATGCGTCGCAATTTTGAGTTTTGAATTTTGAGTTGAGTGTTGCGAATTCAAAATTCCAAATTGAATAATTCCTAATCGGCGCAGCCGACAATTCAAAACTCAAAACTCAAAATTCAAAACTCGATTTATTTTTCTTCCAAAAGAACTACGTTCTCCACGTGCGGCGTATGCGGGAACATGTCCACCGGCTGCACCGCCATCACTTTGTACGCCACATCGAGCGCCTGCAGGTCGCGTGCCTGCGTAGACGGGTTGCAGCTGACGTAGACGATACGCTTCGGGTGGGCGCGCAGGATAGTGTCTATCACGTCCTGGTGCATACCGGCGCGTGGCGGGTCGGTGATGATTACGTCGGGGCGACCATGCTTCTGGATGAACTCGTCGTTGAGGATGTCCTTCATGTCGCCGGCGTAGAACTTGGTGTTGCTGATGTTGTTCACCTCAGAGTTCACCTTTGCGTCCTCGATAGCCTCAGGCACGTACTCGATGCCGATCACCTGGCGTGCCTGACGTGCCACGAAGTTGGCGATGGTGCCCGTACCGGTATAGAGGTCGTACACCAGTTCGTCGCCGGTGAGCTTGGCGAAGTTGCGTGCCACCGAGTAGAGGTGATAAGCCTGCTCGGTGTTGGTCTGGTAGAAGCTCTTCGGACCAACCTTGAAGCGCAGGTCCTCCATTGTCTCGAAGATGTGGTCGTTGCCCTTGAAGACAGAGAGGTCGAGGTCGCCGAACGTGTCGTTGCACTTCTGGTTGTCTACATACATGAGCGATGTTATCTCGGGGAACTTGTCGGCGATGTGCTGCAGCAACGCCTTGGCGCGCTGCTCGTCGCCCTCCTCGTCGTAGTGGAACTGGATGAGTACCATCCACTCGCCCGTGTTCGAGTTGCGTATCATGATGTCGCGCAGCAGTCCGTGCTGCTGTCTGAGGTCGAAGAACGTCATGCCGGTAGAGAAGGCATAGTCGCGAATGGCGTTGCGAATCTTGTTGTGCAGGTCGTCCATGAGCCAGCACTTCTCGATGGGGAGTATCTTATCGAAGGCTCCGGTGATGTGGAAACCGATGCCGTTCATGTTGTCGAACTGCGTGCCTTCGGCAATCTGCTCGCGTGTGAGCCAGCGCTTGTTGCAGCATCCGAACTCCAGCTTGTTGCGGTATTCCTTGATGTGTACCGAGCCCATGATGGGCATGAACTCCGGCAGCTCTATCTTTCCGATGCGTGTGAGTTGGTCGAACACCTGCTGCTGCTTAGCCTTCAGCTGCTCCTCGTAGGGCAGGTTCTGCCATTTGCATCCGCCGCAGATGCCGAAATGCTCGCACATCGGCTCCGTGCGTACGTCGCTCTTCTTGATGAAGCGTATTACTTCCGCCTCGCAGTAGCTGTGTTTCTTCTTGCGTACCTGCAGGTCAACCACGTCGCCGGGCACGGCGAACGGCACGAAAACAACCATGTCGTTGACGTGTGCCAGTGATTTTCCTTCGGCAGCAACCGCCTCAATAGTTACGTTCTCGAGTATTGGTAGTGGTTTCTTCTTTCTTGACATTATTATATATGTATTATTTTAAAATGCAAAATTAGAAAAATAATTTGAAAGTTTCAAATTATATACAAAAAGTTGGAATAAGAAGGGGAGAATTGCGCAGAAAACAAACAGTAGGAGGCTACGGCATTCTTGCCGTAGCCATTAGCAACTGAAATATAACTATTCGCAATGGCTACGGCAGGAATGCCGTAGCCTCCTACCATTAGTATTGTTGCCTTAAAGATCACTTAACGCCCAATTCTGCAAATCCCATTGCCTCGCCAGCTACGACCATGCGCTCAGCGCGCAGCTTCACGTAGCGTGTCTTTGTGGCGTTGAAGGTTACGGTCTGTAGTATCGGGTTGTTCTGCAGGTTTGAGAACTCGCCACTCTTCAGCACGCGCTCGTTGCCGCCCTTGGCGTCGCAAGCCGCGATGGTGTAGGTATGGATGAGTCCGCGTCTGCCTTCGCTCTGGTCGGGCAGATACTGCAGTGCAGACACCTCCTGCTCGCTGCCGAGGTCTATAAGCACTTCGTTGCCGTTGCAGAACCAAACGGTCTGCGGGTTGCGGTCGGCAGCCTTCTCCCATTCAGCCTTGTCGGCACCGAGGATATAGAACGGCAGAGACTTGATTGCCTCGGCTGTGGGGTTCCATGTGAGCTGTGCGTCCTTGCCGCCGTAGTAGATGCCCACATTGTTCAGACAGATAGGTCCGCGCGAGTCGATGATGCGCACGCGCACGCTCTTCGCCTCCACGGTGCGGAAGCGCAGCAGACGCTTGTAGCCGATAGTTGTCGTCTCCTCACCCTGCTCAACGCTGCGCCATGTCTTGCCGTCAAGATACTCCACGGCGAACTTCTTCACGCGCTGTCCGAGCGGTATGTACTCCTGCAGCATGATGCGGTTCATCAGCTGTGGCTTCTTGAAGTCGAACGTTATGGTAGCCGATGTAACGCCGTCGGCGGTAGCCCAATATGTATCCCACGAGTTGTCGGTCATAGCCTTTGCTGTGAACTCGCCGCCGCGCTCGTTGCTCACCTTCGGAGTCATGCCAGCCACGAGGTTGTGTTGCAACTCGCGCTGAATCATCTTGTGGAAGTTGACGGCATTAGCCGAGTCGGTGGGGTGGATGAGTCCTTCGCGGTCGACGGGGAAGTTGAGTAGCAGCGTAGCGTTGTGTCCCACCGAGCGATAGTAGAGGTCGGCAAGCTGTTCGGGCGATTTCACACGATCGTCCTCTTCGGGGTGATAGAACCAACCCGGACGGATAGACACGTCGCACTCGGCAGCTGTCCACTGGTCGCCGTCGGCGTGTCCGTACTGCAGTTCGGGGTAGTTGGGGTAGCCCGGGTAAACCGTGTTCTTGCGCAGGAACGCCCAGTTGGTCTCGCCGGCAAATCCTTTCTCGTTGCCCACCCAGCGGCAGCCCGGACCGCCGTCGCCGAACACCACGGCGTTCGGCTGGATGCTGTCGAGCATAGCGAAGATGTGCGGATAGTTATAGTAGTTCTTGCGGTCGATGGTGCGCGAGTCCTTCGCACCGCCATAGTAGCCGTCGCCACCGTTGGCTCCGTCGAACCACACCTCGAACACGTCACCGTAGTTGGTGAGCAGGTCGTGGAGCTGAGCGTAGAAATAGGGCAGGTAGCCCGGCGTGGCATAGTCGGCACGCGAGCGATCCCACGGCGAGAGGTACACTGCGAACTTCAAGTCGTACTTCTTGCACGCCTCCGACAGTTCGCGTACGATGTTGCCCTTGCCGTTCTTGTACGGCGAGCGGCTCACGTTGTAGTCGTTGCCCTCGAAGGGCCACAGACAGAAACCGTCGTGGTGCTTGGCGGTGAGTATCACGCCCTTCATGCCGGCAGCCACGAGTGTCTTTGCCCACTGCTCGCAGTCGAGGCGTGTGGGGTTGAACGTAGCGGGGTCGGAGTCGCCGTAGCCCCATTCGCGGTCGTTGAATGTGTTCAGACCGAAGTGGATGAAAGCGTAGGTCTCCATGCGCTGCCAGTCGATCTGCTTCTGCTCTGGGAGCGGAAGGATAGGAGCCGGAGCCTTCACTGTGCTCTGTGCCGACGCGGTGAGGCTGGCAAGAGCCATTGCTGATGATATGATTAGTTTGTTCATTTTCCTTGATTACAACTGATATTTGCCTGCTGTTATTTTCTTTACACAGAGTTTCTTGAATACGATGTTATAGTAGTCGTCTGGCTCTGTCTCCGGGTGGCGGAATGCGTCCTCCTCGTAGAGGAACAGAATCTTGCCGTCCTGAGCCTGCACCATTGTAGAGTAAGCCGAAGTGGTGGTACTCACCTGGTATGCACCCTCCCAATCCTTAGCTATCGCCTCTGGCGACGCATAGTCGGCTTTCGTGCGCAGTGCTTTGTAGAAGATAGCCACGTTGGAGCGACCCGGACCCGTGGGCACGCTCTGCAGCATCAAGTCGACCGCTTTGCCCTGCGCGTCCTTCGCCTTCACCACGAGGATTTCGCCGTTGCACGCGCTGTCGCCGTTCTTCACGCCGTTGTTGGCAGCCGACGAGAACGCCACTGTGCCCCAGGCACCCGTAGCCTTCTTCTTGTCAGCGTACTTATAGATGTTGAAGAAGCGTCCGTTCTGCGTGCGCGAGCTGATTAGCACATCGCCGTTCGGCAGCTCTTCGAGCTTTGCCTCGTCGCCCTTTGGCGCAGTCTCGGCAGCATTCGCGCCAAGTAGGTGCCATGTCTTGCCGAAGTCGTCGCTGTAGAGCACGCGGTTGCCCTCGTGTGTGGTCAGCGCTGTGTACACACGATAGTGCGAGCCCACCTTGATGCGCGAGCTTTGGCAGATGCGTCCGCTTGTGAAGAATGCCGACTTCATGCCGTCCACCAGTCCGTACACGTGCTGCGTCACCTCCTCAGCCCTCCATGTCTTTCCCTCGTCCGACGATGTGTAGCGACCCATCATCTGCGGGTTCTCGCGTGTCGACTCCCAGTAGCCCACGCCGCCCGAGGCGCACATGAGCAGTATCTCGCCCGTCTCGCGGTCGCACACCACGGCAGCGTCGCCGTGAGCGCAGTCGAAACTGCTTGCAATGCGGTTGCCTCCGCGTGCCACCATCTGCTCCGTAGCGGTCCATGTCTTGCCACCGTCGGTGCTCTCCTTCATCACGATGTCGATATGGCGTCCGCCACCGATGTCCTTGTTATCGTAGCGGTGGTCGGTGAAGGCGATTATCTTGCCCGACTTGCACTGGATGATAGCCGGGATGCGATACTGGGCATCGGCGTGCAGGAAGAGCTTCGTGCCGTCGGCGAGGCTCTTGCAGCATCCGTTAGCAGGCTTGCCTGCGCAGCATCCGCTGGTTGGCTGTTTGCCGCAAGTCATTTTACACTGTGCCGTAGCTGTTGTGCCGAGCGTCATGCCGGCAGCAAGAAATAGGGTAGGGAGTAAATGCTTCATTTCTTGATATTTTGGCTAATATAATTTATTTAGTAGATGTTAATTCTGCAAATTTACGGATTTTTCCTGACAAAAGACTCGTTGTCGCTACTTTTTTGTTGCCCTATTATATATAATGTATATAAGTTTCGCACGTCCCATCGTATACTCGTCTCTTGTCTACTCGCCTCCTGTCTCTTGTCTACTCGCCTCCTGTCTCTTGTCTACTCGTCTCCTGTCAAGCCGATTGCGTCCGCCGTCCGGTCAGATTGCGTCCGCCGTCCAATCAGATTGCGTCCGCCGTCCGATCAGATTGCGTCCGCCGTCCAATCGGATTGTGTCCGTCGTCCGATCAGATTGCGTCCGCCGTCCGCCGGTTATATCAGCACTGGTACATTGTACAAACGGACTGAAAAAATGACGTAGCGTAAGCCGTTTGCTGATTGAAAGTGGCATTTTATAGTTTAAAGTGAAACTTTTTTGGTCTAATTGTTATTCATTTCAATATTAAATCGTATATTTGTGGCAAATTTTCTAACTAAAAAAACACGTATTATGAAACACAACTACATGTTAGGCCTTGCGATGACGGGCTTGTTAAGTTTGCCGTCGTACGTACAAGTTAGTGCACATCAGTTCCCAACGCCTTTCAATGCAGCTAAAGCGTTTGCAGCTCCGGTATGGGCACCGAAGACTCCTTCGCTTGCTCCATCGGCTATTGACGACAAGTCGAAAGGCATCACGATGTATGCTGGCGAACGTATGGACCAAAGCAAGAAGCGTTCGTTTATCAAGTTTAAATCGAAGGATGTACAAAACTTCCAGCAGATTCAGTACTATCAGTTTGAAGATAAAGTAGGCGAGCAGCTGTATGGTCTTACATGTGGAGCTTCAGATGGTAAGAACTACTATGGTTTCTTCGCATACGACTATACGTTCAGCCAGATGGTTAAGCACTTCTCTAAGATCGACTTGGAGACAGGCGATACAACACACATCCGCTCGTTCACTAAGGATGAGCAGAATGCGTGGTACGGCAATGGCTATGGCGGTACGCTGCGCAATGCGCTTTACGACATGGCTTACGACCCATCTTCTGACACATTCTTTGCTCTCGGCTACGGCTGGAACGAAGACGGCTCGGTAGGTCACTCTGTTCTTTACACTGTTGATAAGGAAACTGGCGAGTACGAGAAGGTGCAGGATTTTGACAATGATATTATCCACGAGTTCTGCTTCGATGCACACGGCAATATGTACGCAGTGCGTCCGAAGTGGCTTTTGAAAACCGAGAATGGCCAAAAGGTAGAATACAACGGCGGAACCGAAATTGCAAAGTACGATAACAACTTCCAGCTGCTTTCGGCTACTGAAGTGAAGGACGAAAGCGGTAATGCTATCATCATGGAGCGATTTGGTGCTGTTGCTGTAGACAACAACACTGGTTTGGTTTACTGGATCCCTGCATTGCCGACTGGTGCAACACGCATCTACACCGTCGACATGGACAAGAAGACGAAGAAGGGTTACTACACCGCAGTGCAGCACAGCAACTTCATGCCGGGCAACTGGTTCACGGGTCTTTACGTGCCGTACCTCGAAGCCGACAAGTCGACAGCAGCCGGTCAGGTGAAGAACCTCAACGTGATGCCTGACGAGTCGGGTGCGCTCAGCGCTAAGTTTACATGGACCAACCCGTCGAAAGCATGGAACGGCTCCGCACTCAGCGAGTTTAAGGAAGTGCGCATCTATCGCAAGAAGGACGGCGTAGCCACAAGCGATCACGTCACTTCGAAAGAACTGCTCTCGTCGAAAGTGTCCGAACTCGTAGCGACAGTGCCTGCCGACGGCAAGATGGGCGAGGCAATGGAGTACGTAGACAGCAAGGCGAAGCTCGGCTTGAACACATACTACGTTGTTCCGTCGCGCGTGGCTGGCGAACTCGGTGTGCCTGACAGCATTCGCTGCTACGTAGGTGGCGACGTGCCGGGCGCAGTAGGCGATGTGGCTATCGAGAAGACTGGCGAAGGCATCAAGCTCTCGTGGACAGCTCCGACAAGCGGATTGAACAACGGCTACTTCGTGGCTTCTGAGCTCAACTACAAGATTACGCGTATGCCGGATAAGAAGGTGGTAGCAGAGAACCTCACCGCTACTACGTTTGAGGATAAGGCATTAGGCGACTACTCTAAGTATTACTACCTCATCCAGGCGAATACAAAGATTGGCGCAGGTGCAGTGGTACAGACAGCCGGCGTTTTGGCAGGCAACGCATTGGTACCGCCACTCGATCTGAAGACTGACAGACCTGACAACGCAGCCGTTTGGCAGTCGGTTGGCGGATTCCTGTTCGACTATAACGACTACAACCAGAGCCTTACAGCCTATGGTAACAGCAGCGAAACATCAGGAACACTGTTCTCACCGCCAATTCAGTTGAAGAAAGGCAAGACATACCGTATCGTAGCCGACTTCTACGAGCACGAGCAGAATAGCACATTCGACTTGAAGACCACTATGGGTACAAGCAACGAGAGCGTCAAGGACGCAACAGTGCTCACCGAAGACCTTGCAAGAGAGGGCGCAGGCTACGAGCGTGCATTGGTAGAGGATAAGTTCACCGCTCCGGCTGACGGCACATACTATTATGGCTTCTCGCTCACCACGAAGTACGGTCAGTACAACTCATTCCGATTCTATGGCCTCACACTCGAGGAAATCATGGAGAAAGACATGCAGGCGGTAGAGATGAGTGGCATTAAGGAAGCAGTAGCAGAACGCGAAAATACCTGCACCGTAACAGTGCGCAACTTAGGCACAACAGAGCAGAGCAACTATAAGATAAGAATCTACTGCGAAGACGAAGGCAAGAGTGTTCTCGTTGGTGAGACAGCTGATGTGCCAGCTATCAAGTCGGAAGCAACAAAGAAGGTGGAAGTGAAGTTCCGTCCGAAGAACGAAGGCATTTCTAAGTTCTACGCAGAGGTGGTACTCGACGGCGATCAGAACCTGAGCAACAACAGAACTCCTTCTATCGAGCTCCCTGTAATCGACAAGGAGAACGCAGTATGGAGCAAGGTGGTTACAAGCAAGAAGGACGAGAGCGTAGATACCCACGGACCAGTTGTCTACTTCTCTACATACGACCATACCGAGCACATCTACTATGCTAAGGAAATAAAGGGCGTGGCTGGCGATCAGATCATGCGTATCGGCTACTCGTACAGCGGTAATGACAACCTTAAGGACCGCACAGCCGAGAGCAAGGTGCAGGTGTATATGGGCCACACCAAAAAGAAGGGCTTCGAGTCAGCGACCGACGGCATGAGCAAAGACGATTTGACACTCGTCTACGACGGTACGATGGTGCTTGAGCCTGGTCAGGACAACATGCTCATCTTCAATCTCGACACTCCGTTCGAGTACGACCCGACACAGAACCTCGTTATCGTTATCGACCGCGAAGGCGAAGTGCCAAGCGAGCAGATGTTCTGCGCACTCTTCGACGTGTTCAGCGCTAATCCTAACTCGGGCGTGAACCGCTCACTCTCGTTCTCTGAGTCGTTCTCATACACAGCTGGCAAGGCATCGTTGTGGGATTCGGCAGCACTGCTCTATCTTGCAGTGGAGAACCCGACTGGTATCACCTCTACTAAGGTGCTCGGCACACAGTTCAGCTACGACGGTGCAAGTGGCGTTCTCTCGGTTGATGATGCGGTTCGCAACGTCGCTGTCCACAGCGTAGACGGTATGCTCGTGAAGAGTGCTGACGTGAAGGGTGGACAACTCTACCTCGGTCTGGCTAAGGGCGTGTACGTAGTACGCATGACTACCGTGGACGGAAAGCAGAGCAATGTGAAGCTTTACGTTACGAAGTAAACTGATTATTTACAACTAAACATTCGACAATGAAATCATTCAGAAATTCTTTATTTCTGCTTGCACTGACAAGTCTACCCCTCACTGGGGCAGACTTGTTTGCGCAATCTGCAGACGATGCAATGCGACTCGGTTATTGTACAACAGAATACAGTAGCGGTCTTATTCTGCAAGACAAAGAAGGACCTGGTGTGTATCAGGCAGCAGTATATTTCACCTCCGACTTGCTCAACAAGTACGAGGGCGACAAGATTACAGCCGTTGAGTTCGCTATCAAGCCTAAACGTGGCTCCGAGGCAAAGGTGTTTGTATGCAATCACATTAATTATATGAGCACCACAACACTCGGTTCGGGCTCTACAACTGAGTACAGCGAGGGTTGGAACACCGTGAAACTCGATAAGCCGGTGACAATATATAAGGGCATGGACCTCTATGTGGGCTATCAGCTCATGCTCGAAGAGGGCGAGCCGTTCGACTGTCTGCTCTTCGATCAGAGCCCATACGCTGTGCCTAACAATAACCTCTATGGCTTCAACACCGGCGAGGACAACTGGTACGACAACACTTCGGGCATCAATAAGAACGTATGTGTACGCGCAGTGGTTGAGGGCAAGAAAGCACCCGACAACGACATCTCGTTCATAAAGATTGAACCACAGAACGGTAGCGACTACATGACGCAGAACGAACCGCGTTCGTACTACGCTTATGTGCAGAACAACGGCAAGACACCAATTACGTCGTTCACGCTGACAATGAACTCGAAGACTGCTTCGCAGACCCTGAAGAGCGAGAAGACATTCGAGGGCTTGAACATCCTGAACAACGTGCCGCAGAAGCTGAAGCTCGACGGCATCGCTATTCCAGCAGAGGGCAACGTAACCACCGAGTTCACTATCAGTAAGGTGAACGGCGAGAAAGATCCTTATCCTTCTGACAATGCACTCAGTCGTCTTGGTTACTGCATCAAGGAAGGCTCTAAGGCTGTGGCACGCAAGGTGCTCTTCGAGGAATTTGTATCCGAGGCCTACGAAGGTATTCCGGCTGCCGACGAGATGTACGCATCTGTGTTCAACGAGCGCAACGACAAGGACGACTTCGTATGGGTGAAGCACCATCGCAACTACAAGGGCGTGCAGGATCAGTTCGTGATTGACGAGGACGACGACTACGAGGAACTCTACGGCAAGGCAAAGAAACCATTCGTACCAGCTGTGTGCTTCGACCGTCTGCCTATCTCGGGCATGGAAGACCCAGGACCTGCTTACTTCGTCGACTACGAGGAGCAGACAAACACCATCCTCAGTGCCGTGAAGCAGGAACCATCATTCGTTCAGCTTAACATTGACAACAAACTTGAGGGCAAGAAGCTCAACATCAAGGTGAGCGGACATGCAGGTGTTTGCGAGATGCCTATGCAGGACGAACTGCGACTCACCACATGGCTCGTTGAGGACAACATCAAGAGCACGGAGCAGGACGGCGCCGAGGGCAGCAGCTATGTGCAAGACGGAGTGCTCCGCAAGGTGCTCAGCAGTTCGGCTTGGGGTGACGTGCTCGACATCACCAAGTACGACTTTGAGAAGACCTACTCGGTCGACCTGCAGGACGGTTGGAACGTTGACAATATGCGCGTCGTGACATTCGTAAGCAATTTCAACACCGATGCCCTGAAGCGCCGCGTGTACAACACACAGCAGCTTGCTTGCACCAAGACAACCGGCATCACCAATACAACAGCAGAGGCTCAGCGTCCGTTCTTCGTCGTGGAAGGCGTGGTTGTTGCTAACCAGGGCTTCCGCGTGGTGGAGGTTTGCGACATCGCTGGTCGCAAGGTGTCGGCGCATAACCTCGGCGCAGGACTTTATATCGTGAAGGCTACCGACGGCGAGCGCGTGTACACACAGAAAGTTATTGTAAAACATTAATAACGCTAATTACGTATCATTATGAATAGAAAGCAATTAATAGCTATCGTTGTCCTGTTGGCAATGATGCTCTGCCTTCCGATAAAGGCAGCAAAGACCTATTGGGGATATTGCAACGGCGTTGACCCCGTAGCCTTCGGAACGAAGAATACGGCCAAGTGCGCAATCTATATTCCGGCAGATGTGGCGCAGGTGTACAAAGGCTTCACTGTTTCTGCTGTGAAGTACGGCTTGGCTGCGCAGGCTTCCAATGTAGAGGTGTTCATCACTAAAGACCTTAACGCCGACCCTGTCGTTACAAAGAAAGCAACCGTGTCTAACTTATATAAAGGTTGGAACGAAGTGGCACTGACCACTCCCTATGAGATTGACGGCGAAGGTTTCTACATCGGCTATAGCTACTCTGGCTCTGCTGTGTCGATGGGTGTCACCTCTACATTCTCTGAGAATGCCTGCTGGGCTGACCTCGGCGACGGCTGGAAAAACTACACCACCGAGATGGGTGAGACAGCTAAGGCACTTGCCATTCAGGCACGCATCACTGGCGACAACCTTCCGCTCGACCTCATGCTCTACACCGAGAATGCAAATCTCGCAGTGCAGAAAGGTGAGCCTTGCAAGTTTGATTTCTCGGTGAAGAACCTTAGTGCTGTAGTTGTGCGCAACCTGCAGGTGGGCTATTCAATTGACGGCGGCGAGGAGACCGTTTGCGACTTCAAGACAACAATGGGTTCTGACATCGACAAGTCGTTCACAATCGAGCATGATGGTTTCGACGTTGTTGGCAATCACACTCTGAAGTTGCGCGTCGTAAGCATCAACGGCAAGGACGACGCATACGCTCCGAACAGCGAGTCTGCACTCGCTCTTAGCGTGAAGAACTCTGTGCCGGTTCAGCGTCTCGTAGTGGAAGAAGGCACCGGCACATGGTGCCAGTTTTGCCCGAAGGGCATCGTTGGCTTCCGCAAGGCTTCAGAGGCTTATCCCAACCACTTCATAGGTATCGCCATCCACAGAAGCGACAACTTGGTGACAAATACTTATGACGACTTAGTATTCGAAAGCCTCCCAAACTGCTACTTCAACCGCAATACCAAGTCTGTGATAGAACCATCCTTCGAGTCGATGGAGACAGCTGTGAAGAAGCTCATGGAGAAAACACCAGTCATGGGTGTCGACGCTAATGTTAAGTACACCGATTCTGGCAAGAAGAAGATCTCAGTTGAGGCTTTGACCACATTCCTTGGAGCACACAAAGGCATGAATTACCGTCTCTCGTTCGTACTCCTTGAGAGTTGCATCACGGGCTACACTCAGGTCAACGCTTTTGCTGGTGGTAAGCTCGGCGAGATGGGTGGCTTCGAGAAGCTGCCAAATCCAGCAACAATCGACATGGATCACGTGGCACGCATGAACTACAGCTACAACGGCATAGAGGGTAGCATCCCTGCCGATGTGGAAGCCGACGAAACAACACGCTACACCACTACGCTCGACGTGCCGTCAACCATCCAGAACCCTGACAACTGCGACCTCGTAGTCCTCGTTCTGGATGCCAACACCGGCAAAATAGAGAATGGTGTAAAGGTGGCTCTCGGTAAGCACACTACAGCCATCTACGATGCGGAGCAGTTGCTCATCCCCGACTTCTCATTCCAGGGCGACCGCCTCAATGTCGATGGCTTCTCTGGTTCGGTGCGCATCTTCACACCCGGTGGCGTAGAAGTGGCTAACAGCAACCTCGCTCCCGGCATGTACATCGTGAAGGCTACAGCCGGCAATCAGACTGTAACACGTAAACTTATCAAGCGATAAGTGTTCTGTGTGGGCGAAATACCACAAGCTGCAAGACTGCTTGAAAAGAAAAGTCTTGAAAAGAAAGAATAAAAAGAGTAATTAGATAAGTAAGTTTATAAAGAAATAAGGCGTTTTGCAAAGTGGGTGCTGTGTCGGGGCAAGACACAAAGCATGTAGTCTCGGCACAGCATCGGCTTCGCAGAATAAGTTCTTAATTTTCTCAACTAAAAAACCTGAAAAATATGATGAACTTTACCAAGAAAGTATTTCTCGTTGGTGCGCTCGCAATGCTGACCGCATCAGCCGGTGCACAAATGAGAGACCGCTCTGCGGCTACTCTCCCGTCTACAACTGTAGCTTCGATGATTAAGGCACCGAAATCAGTTGAGAGAACACCGCGTTTGGTGAGTGTAAAGAACGCACCCGCCGACTATGGCAAAGAGGTTGATATCCTTAAGGAGGACTTCTCCAAGATGACAACCGGCACACAGGACAAACCCGACTTCGATGCCACACTGAACGATTATGAAATGCACGACAACGCATGGCTCAACATGCTGCCCGACTTTACGCATACACCCGACTGGGGTTCGCACAACGCTTACCCGGCAGGTGGAGCCATCTACCTCGATGCTTATGTGAATGAAGAGGGAAATGACAGCTATAACGGACAGCTCAACACTCCGCTACTCAACGTCTCTGCCAACACCGGCATCTGCTTCCTGCAGTTCGACGCACGTGTGCCCAAGGACAATGAAGTCGTAGAATACGTCACTGTTGAGGCTGCCGAGACAAACAATATGTCGCCATCATGGCGCTTCCTCACTTCCTGCAACCTGCCACAGCTCACCACCGACTGGAAGACATACACCATTCAGTTCTACGGTGGCGGCAAGACAACCATGTTCAACATCGTCAACTACTCCGCACCAGTGCTCATCGACAATGTTCGCGTCTTCCAGATTGAGCAGTACGTAGCTACACCGACACCTAATCCACACAAGAACTACGCTCGTGTCGATGACAATACAGCTAAGTTCGATCTCAGTTGGAGTGCCGTAGACGGAGCTGAAAGTTACGTACTGAACGTTTACGACAAGGACTCTAATGGCAAACCTCAGAACTATATCCAGAAGGATGTAGAGGTTAAAGACAACAAGTGCACCGTCGACAACGCTGTCACCGGTACCATCTACTACTACACAGTCAGCGCAAAGAAGGGTGACAAGGTATCTATGCCGTCTGACGAAATCGAAGTGAAGGGCATCGTAGAGCCAGTTGTCTCTGTTGCTACTCCTATCAACGAGGATAAGTATTCTGCTCAATGGAAGAACGTAGGCGGAGCCGAACGCTACAACTACATCGCCTATTACAAGAACCAGGCTAAGGAGGACAGCGCAATGGTCATCTCTCACCTTAACCTTGTTGGCATGAAGTATAGCGACGACAGAGAGGTAGAAAACTCTGTTGACAACCCAACATCATACACTCTCGATCGTGGCGCCCTTGCCGATGAAGTGGGACAGGCAGGATGGACCGTTTCTCACTATGCTATCTATAAAGATGCCCTCACCATCGATGGTTTCTGGACTGTCGAGGCGAAGAGCGATGCCGGACTCATCTCCCCAGAACTCGACCTCTCTAAGGACGGAGGCAAATTCCGAGTTAATCTTAAGGCGTGTGGCGAATACCTCGAAGCCTACGAAGCACATCCAAAAGCAGCCGTAGCCCTCTTCAACTACGATGCTGAGAAGGCTGACTACGTGCAGAGCGAACTGATATACGCCGGAGGAGCCGAGATGACTGACAAGTGGCAACGCTACGACTGCAACTTCACCACTGGTACCGCACGCTCTATCGTTGGCATCTACGCCACATGGGCACCAGGCAACCTCTACCTCAGCGACCTGGCAATATATCAGGAATACAAGCAAGGCGAATCGTTCCTCGACCCATTCCACTACCGCAACTGGCTCGTTCCTGGCACTGGCGAGACAACCACTATTGATGTCACCATTCCAGCGAAAGCCTACGAGCGCGAGATTTACCATCAGGCACAATCTGTACGCGTGAAGGATGGTGGAGACCAGTACACGAGTGCTTCCTTCCTCCAGAGCCGTTGGTCAGACCTGCAGCACGTAGGCTTCTGCCCACTCACTAACGATGTGAACGCTGCTACGCTCGGCTCCTCAAGCGCAACAGTACACCTCCAGGGCGGCAACATCGTGGTTAGCAACCCTGAGCGTGCAGCAGTGGCTCTTTACACAGTGGATGGTATGCTCGTAGCATCTGATGGTAGTTGTGCCGAGACCGTTACCTTCCGCGCAGCCGCACACGGCAAGTATATCGTGAAGGTGGGCAAGCAGACCATCAAGCTTGCATTCTAAGTGAGGGTATGGCATCTTTGCTGTGTCAAAGCTGCCTTAATATACAAACATTAAGAGGGTATGGTATTTTGCCATACCCTCTTATCAATTCTGTTCAATTCTGTGTGTTAAACAACAAACGATTATGAACCCACAACACCATTACGCAGGTCTTACCCCACAACAAGTAGTCCACAGCCGAGTCAAGCACGGCGTGAATGTGCTCACTCCTCCGCCCGCTACGCCGCTTTGGAAGCAGTTCTTGGAGAAATTCCGCGACCCACTCATCATTATTCTTCTTATCGCTGGCGTACTCTCAGTTGCCATTTCCATCTACGAGTACAACGGACTGCATCAAGGCGCAGAGGTGTTCTTCGAGCCAGTAGGCATCTTTGTGGCTATCTTCCTTGCCACAGGGCTCTCCTTCTATTTTGAGACACAAGCCGACAAGGAGTTTAGCGTGCTTAACCAGGTGAGCGACGATGAACCAGTGGAGGTAATTCGCTCTGGCAATCACACGCAGATTGCAAAGCGCGATGTGGTTGTGGGCGACGTGGTGCGTATCGGCATCGGTTGCGAGATACCAGCCGACGGCGACCTCTTGCTGTCTACGCAGCTCTCCGTAGATGAGTCGACGCTTACTGGCGAACCGCTCTGCCATAAAACCACCAATCCTGCGCAGTTCGACTCCAAGGCTACATATCCAAGCAACCGCGTGCTGCGCGGCACTAAGGTGATGGAAGGCCATGCTCTGATGCAGGTTACGGCAGTCGGCGATGCCACCGAGAACGGCAAAGTGTACAAGGCTGCGCAGATAGACAATAGCGTGAAGACACCGCTCAACGAGCAGCTCGACTGGCTCGGCAAGTGGGTGAGCCGTCTTTCATGCAGCATAGGCATAGCTGTCGTCGTAGCGCGCATCATGATGTATTTAGTGCAGTACGACTTCTCCTTCGCTAATGTTGACCCACTCGCTTTCATAGCCTACATCCTGCAGACACTGATGATAGCCATGACACTCGTCGTCGTCTCTGTACCAGAAGGTCTACCTATGGCAGTCACACTGAGCCTCGCCTACAGTATGCGCCGAATGTTGAAGACCAACAATCTGGTCCGCCGTATGCACGCTTGCGAGACAATGGGTGCCACCACCGTTATCTGTACCGATAAAACCGGCACATTGACACAGAATCGCATGAGCGTAGAGAATGCGTGCTTCTATCGCGGTGGCGAAGCTGATAAGCCTATTATTGACGCTGACGAGATATTGCTTAATTCTTCCGACTTATCAAACGAAATTAAGGAAAATATAGCCCTCAACACCACAGCATCGCTCGACTTCTCCAATCCTACTTCTCCATCCGTCTTAGGCAACCCCACCGAAGGCGCACTTCTCCTGTGGCTGCACAACAAAGGCATCGACTACGAAGCCCTGCGCGAGCAGGCGAGGGTGGTTGAGGAACTGCCGTTTACTACTGAGCGTAAGTTCATGGCTACCATCGTTGAGTCAGTCCTCATGCCCGGCAAGCGGATGCTTTACGTCAAGGGTGCGCCCGAAATAGTCTATGCCCTCTGCGCATCCACATCAGGCACACCGCCACAAGCAGAAGTCTACGCACAGCTCACGCAGTATCAGCAGCGTGCCATGCGCACCCTCGCCTTCGCCTGCAAAGACGTAACCGACACTCCTTCACTATCTCACCATCTCACCACGTCACCATCACAACATCTCACCACCTCTGCATCACAGCTCCGCTTCCTTGGTATAGCAGCAATCGCTGACCCCGTGCGCAAGGAAGTACCGGAGTCGATAAAGGAGTGTCTGAAGGCAGGAATAAACGTGAAGATAGTCACCGGCGACACAGCCGAAACGGCTAAGGAAATAGGTCGTCAGGTTGGGTTGTGGACAGACAAGGATACGGGTGAAAACATAATTAACGGACCTGAGTTTGCTGCGCTTACTGATGCGCAACTCGCTGCTGTGGTAATGGACATAAAAATAATATCCCGTGCTCGCCCGATGGACAAAAGGCGGCTCGTCGAAGCCTTGCAGCGCAAGAACCAAGTGGTAGCAGTCACCGGCGACGGCACCAACGATGCACCTGCCCTCAAAGCAGCCCACGTCGGACTCTCGATGGGCGACGGCACCTCTGTAGCAAAAGAAGCATCGGACATCACTATCATTGACAATTCTTTCCGAAGTATCTGCAAAGCTGTGATGTGGGGACGCTCGCTTTACCAAAATATACAACGCTTCCTGCTCTTCCAACTCACGGTAAACGTCACAGCATGTATGCTTGTGCTCTGCGGTGCGCTGATGGGCACGGAGACACCACTCACCGTCACCCAGATGCTTTGGATAAATCTCATAATGGACACATTCGCAGCAATGGCACTCGCATCGCTACCACCATCAGAGGCAGTGATGAGCGACCCACCACGTAACCGCACTGCATTTATCATCAACCGCCCGATGCTTGCAGAAATAGTTGGGGTAGGGGGCTTCTTCTTTGCGCTGCTCATCACGTTGCTGTACATCTTCGAACACGCAGACATACAACAACTCACCGACCTACTGCATCTGCAGTTAGGAGCGCACACCCCCGTCACACCCTATGAGCTTACCCTGCTCTTCACCATCTTCGTGATGACCCACTTCTTCTACCTCTTCAATGCGCGCGCCTTCCAAACGCAGCGAAGTGCACTGCATCTGAAGGACTGCAATGGTCTCGTCTTCATCAGCACGCTCATCTTTGTCACTCAAGTGTGTATGGTGGAGTTGCCAGGCGTTCAGCGTTTCTTCAATGTGGTTAGTCTGAAGCTCATTGACTGGGTAATAATTGTTATCGGCTCCTCGTTCGTGCTGTGGATTAGAGAGCTTTGGAGCTTGTTGCGAAGAACAAAATAAGGTGTCTTTTAGGGGGCGCAGCGGTCGCCACAGCACCAACCTAAAAGTACTTGATCTTTGCCGTAGCGTTACAACAATGTTGCCGTAGCGTTACAACAATGTTGCCGTAGCACTAAAACAATGTTGCCGTAGCGTGGTAATAATACGGGAGTAAAAAAAAGAACTGACAATTCAAATTGCTTGTGCAATAGAATTGTCAGTTCTTCATTTTGAATGAATTCTCTATACTTGAAATCTCGCTTGAGAACTTCTTGTCAATCTTTATTCGTTGCTCTACCTGGTTGCAGCTATAGATGACCGTGGCGTGGTCGCGTCCACCCACCATTCTTCCGATGCGACTTGCAGAGAGCTTCGTGTACTTCTGCGCGAGGTAGATGGATACCTGGCGTGCCATCACGTATTCCTTCTTGCGACTGCGACTGTTGACGTTTGCCGTCGTTACGTTGTAGTGCTGGCATACGCTCTCGATAATCTCGTCGATGGTGAGCGGTTCTTCGTTCACCTTCACCGAACGTTTGATTATGCGTTGCGCAAGCTGCATGTCGATGTCGCAATTGTAGACAACGCTATATGCCATAAGCGAGTTAATCACACCCTGCAGTTCGCGTACGGAGCCGTTAGCCGTAGAAGCAATAAACTCGATGACATCCTCCGGAATGTTTAGACCGTCGTGCTTTATCTGTCGGCGCAGAATGTCAGCGCAGAGCTGCACGTTTGGCTTCTCCATCTCGGCAATCAGTCCGCTTGAGAAGCGTGTGATGAGACGTTCGTTCATGCCTTTCAACTCAACTGGCGGGCGGTCGCAGGCGAGGATAATTCGCTTGCCGTTGCGGAACAGGTGGTTGAAGATGTGGAAGAACGTGTTCTGTGTACCGGTTTTGCCTTCCCACTCCTGCACGTCGTCTACGATGAGTACGTCTATCGTCTGGTAGAAGTTGATGAAGTCGTTGATAGTATTGCGGAGCACAGCATTAGTGTACTGCACCTCAAACAGACGTGCGCTGATGTAAAGCACTCGCTTTTCGGGATACATGCGCTTTGTCTCTACGCCCATAGCGTTGATAAGGTGAGTCTTTCCGCAACCAGAAGGTCCAAAAACAAAGAACGGATTGAAGCTGGTCATCTGCGGATGCTCCGAAATAGAGAGACCGATAGAGCGTGTCAGCTTGTTGCTGTTGCCCTCTATATAATTATTAAAGGTGAGGTGCGGGTTCAGCTGCGAGTCGATTTGCTGCACGGGTGAGGCATCAAGCATAGTAGGAGCCTGATTTACGCCTTCGCGCTGACGTGGCTTCAATGCTTCGTCGGTCGGCTCGTCGCTCTCGATGGTCTGTGTCTTTTTGTTCTCGTTATCTGTAACAATACGGTACGAAAGATTAATGCCTTGTCCAAAGTTGCGTGTAAGGACCTTGCGCAACAAGTCGACATAATTCTCTTCAAGGTACTCGTACACGAAAGGACTCGGTACGCGTAGCAGCACCGTCTTTGTCTCCTCATTGAAGGATTCAAAGACGATTCCCTTGAACCATGCGTTGAATTGTTGCTCTGATAAATTCTCGCGTATGAGCGCAAGACATTTGTCCCAAAGCACATTAGGACTTACATTCATTGGCTATGTAATATTGTTTTTAAAGCAGTCTTTCGACCATGTTGTTATAATTCCGTTTGCAAAGTTAGTTATAATTTTTGATGTGCGCAAATAAGTTTTTCTTAAATGCTTGTTCAATATATCATAACGTGTTAGTAATCTGCGAGTTAGCTTTTTTTCTTATTTAGAACCCTTTGAATGTTGCTTGAAAGGGTTAATTTGTTGATATTCTGTGTGTTAAGTATTTGTTGGTGGGGTGTATTATGTTTCGGTGAAACATTTTGCCAACAATTACTAAATACATCTGAAAAACAACGTTGTACGTGATGTTTGTGCGTGAAACACTTGACGTTGTTAATTTATATCAAATCTAAATACCACGCATCTCGCTTACTTGTTGTTTTTGTCTTTTCTTCCGAAGATAGAGAAGTGTACGTAGCGTTTCGGATGCTGCTTGAGGTCGATCATCAGCGAGTCGGCGTGCGTTACAGTTGCATTAAGACGATTGTACAGACCCGGGTCGTTAAGGAGCAAGCCTACAGTGCCGTCCTTGCTGTTGAGTTTTGCTGTCACGTCGTTCACGTTGCTCAGGGTCTGGTCAATCTGCTGCTTTGTAGAAGCGAGGTCGAGCGCAGCGAGGTTGTTGGTGAGCGTTGTGGTGTTATCAAGAACGGTGTTTGCCTTGGCCATCATTGTTGGCACGTTCTTGTTGAGGGTGCGCATCAGTGTGTTCAGCTCTACTGTAGATGTGGTGAGGTTTGACGTTATGGTCTGTACGTTGTGCAGCGATTGTGCCAAAGCAGGGTCGGCGAGCAGTGTGTTTAGGCTTCCGAGGATGCTGTCGAGCTTCGGTAGCATCTTTTCGATGGTCGGAACCATTGCTGCTACTTTGCCCATAGCACCATTTTGCATAACACCGCTGATGGTTTCTCCTGGCATAACGCGCTCACGAGGGTTTGTGGCGAGCAGAAGGTTCACCTTGACGTTGCCCATGAGGTCGCTTTCAATCTCTGCCGAGCTTCCCTTTGGTATGCGTATCTGGTTGTCAAGCCCTACGACAACGCGTATCGGGTGCTCGTTAGAATAGTCGTAGATTACCGACTTTACGGTGCCTACCTTGTAGCCGTCGGCGTAAATGGGACTTGATGTTGAGAGCCCGCTAATATCGTCGAACTCTATGTAGTAGTCGTTAGTTGACGAGAACAGATTTAATCCCTTGAGGAAGTTCATACCGAAGAACAGTATTACTACTCCGGCTATTGCTACTAACGCAATTTTTACTTCTTTTGTGAGTGCTTTCATATTGTGGGTTGTTTTGTTTCTAATTATTGATATAATCGTGCAAGCGTAATTCCTGCAGCTACTAAATTAATCTATTTTGTGCTTCTGTTGTTCTTGAACTCGCGTATTCCGGCGTTTACATCTATTTTTTCGCCATTCTTGAAGGCTATGATGAATGCGCCGGGAAAGTCTGCTACCACTTCTTTGCGTCTTTGGTATACATTATTATAATTGTTAGACGCGCCGCAAGTGTATTTGTACATGCCGTTTTCTTCATAGAAGTCGACATCTGTAATGCCTTTGAATACCTTGTTATTAGCTTTGAATTTGTTCCTGCTAACCAATATCTGTATCTTGAAGACTGGTTTATTGTCGTCTACGACCACGTTTTGTTGTGGTGTATTTTGGCGTTGAGGTGTTGTTTTGTTTTCGGGCTGTTTAGCCTCTGTCGTTGCGCTTTCTTGTGTGGGCGTTTCGACAGACTTTGTTGTCTTAGGCTTCTCTGTGTTCTCTGTAGAAGTCTCTTTCAGCGGTTGCGACATCGTCTTGTATGGCACGGTGATGCCTCTGTCGTATTTGTTTTTGTATTCGGCAAAGGCGTTGTATATTGCACGCCCCATGATGTCGATGCTCTGTTTGTTATTGAGGAAACGTTCCTCGTCGGGTGTAGAGATGTATCCCAACTCAATGAGACATGCTGGCATAGAGGTGAGTCGCAGCACGGCAAGGTTCTGCTGATGTACGCCTTTATTCTGACGATTTGCACCACGGCAAACGTGCTTTTGCAGCATTTTTGCGAAGTCGATACTCTTCGATAGGTTTTTCTCTTGTATCAGCTCGAACACGATGTTGCTTTCCGGCGAGTTCGGGTCGAAGCCAACGTAGTGCTGCTTGTAGTCTTTCTCAAGAAATATTACTGAGTTCTCGCGTTTTGCCACTTCGAGGTTTGTTTCTTTGGCGTGCGAGCGTCCGTCGCCGAGTGTGTATGTCTCGAAGCCACGTGCTGTATGTGCACCCTTCAGGGCGTTGGTGTGTACAGATATAAAGAGGTCGGCTTTACAATTGTTTGCTATATTGGCACGTTCGTAGAGCGGTATAAAGACATCTGTCTTACGTGTGTAGACTACTCGTACATCTGGACAATTCTGCTCTACGTAGCGTCCAAAAGCCAATGCTACGTTGAGGTTGATGTTCTTCTCAACAGAGAAAGCACCTGGTGCTCCGCTATCTCTGCCGCCGTGTCCAGGGTCGATTACGAGTGTGAATTTCTTATTTGCGCCTGCTATGCCAGTCACAAATGATATGATGAGTATTAATATTAGAAGTATCTTTTTTGCCATATATAAGCGCCTCTTTATCCGTCATTAAGCCTATTTGTGGCTTACTAAGTCTTTGCAAAGTTAGGAAATAAATTGAAGAACCACGCAGAAAGGAAAAGTTTTTTAACGCTTTACATGTATTTCTACGCCAGCACCTTGACAATCAGCACCCATTGGTGGGTTACATTTAGTAATGTGGAGCACTATTGAGGTGATTTTGGCGTATTCTTCCATCAGTCGGTTGGCGATGCGTCCACCCACATGCTCAATGAGTTTTGAGGGTATGAGCATTTCTTCTTTAACAATGTTATATACCTCGGCGTAGTTGAGCGTATCTGCTACGTTGTCGCTTGCGAATGCTTTCGCTATGTCGTAACCGATGCGAATGTTAACGATGTAGTCGTTGCCTGTAAGCTGCTCTTGTGGCAGTACGCCATGGAGGGCGTGCAGACGTATGTCGTTGATGTAGATGTAGGAGTCGGAGAGAAGCATGTTAAAAGTAAAAAAGTAAAAGGGTAAAAAAGTAAAAAAGTAGGAGGTACGGGCATCCTGCCCGTACCACGCTGACTTATTGTTTGAAGATTGCGTTGTATGACTACTCTATCTGCTGATAGCGGGGCTGCGTGGGTATGGCAGAGATGCCATACCCTCCTATGAAAACTATCCGCAGCGCGATGCTCCGCAGTTTTTGCAGATGAGACATCCTTCTTGATAGACAAGTGTTTCGTGGCCACATACCGGACACACTTGGCCCTTTGCTTCGGTACCATCCGTAACATACTTCTTCAGAGCGCGTTCCACACCGTTCTTCCATGTGTTGATGCTCTCGTCCTTCAGTTGTAGCGAGCTAACGAGCTTTATGACGTGGTCGATAGGCATACGATAGCGCAGCACGCCAGAGATGAGTTTAGCATAGTTCCAATACTCAGGATTGAACTTCTCAGAGAGTCCTTCGACGGTGGTCTTGTATCCGCGCTTGTTCTCGAATTGGAAGTCGTAGCGGCGTTTTCCGTCCGGCTCAATCTGCTTGATAATCTTACCCTTGGTGACGGTTTTAGGTAGAGCGATGCCCTCCTCGTCGTCTTGCAGACCAGTGAATATCTCATAAGGATAGCCGTCGAGCAATCCGACGAATGCCACCCATTTCTCCTTGTTATTCTGGAAGCGCACTACGTCGCACTCCAATTCTTTCGGGCGCACCTCAACGACGTTTTGCATAGGGTTTACAGGCATCTCTGGTGTTGGCTCTTTATCTTTCTTTGCCTCCTTCTTGTCAGCCTTCGACACGGCAATCATCACACCCGAGCGACTTCCGTCGCGATAGATTGTGCAGCCCTTGCATCCCGAACGCCATGCTTCTACGTACAGTTTGTTCACAAGTGCCTCGTCTACGTCGTTCGGCAGGTTCACGGTTACGCTGATGGAGTGGTCCACCCACTTCTGTATTGCGCCCTGCATACGCACCTTCATGAGCCAGTCGACATCGTTGGCTGTTGCTTTGTAATAAGGTGAACGTGCCACGAGAGCGTCAATCTCCTCCTGCGAGTAGCGCTTTTCGGTGTCAATGTTGTTTACGCGCATCCACTCGAGGAACTTCTTGTGATAAACGATGTACTCCTCGAACGAATCGCCCACTTCGTCAACGAAGTCGACATGTACTCCCGTGTCGTTAGGGTTCACCTTGCGGCGGCGTTTGTAGACCGGCATGAACACTGGCTCTATGCCGCTCGTTGTCTGCGTCATCAGCGATGTGGTGCCCGTAGGTGCTATGGTGAGGCAGGCGATGTTGCGTCTGCCATACTTCTTCATGTCTTCGTACAGTTGTGGATCGGCATCCTTTATGCGCAGTATGAACGGGTTGTTAGCCTCGCGTTCAGCACTGAATATCTCGAACGCACCGCGCTCCTTTGCCATCTCTACTGATGAGCGGTAAGCAGCGAGAGCGAGTGTGCGGTGAACGTCCACGCTGAAGTCGGTGGCTTCTTGCGTGCCGTAGCGCAGGTTCATGGCTGCAATCATGTCGCCTTCGGCAGTGATGCCTACGCCGGTGCGTCGTCCGAGCGAACTCTTGTTCTTTATCTTCTCCCAGAGATGATACTCAGCGTGCTTAATGTCGTCATCCTGCGGGTCGTTAGCAATCTTCGACATGATGAGATCAACCTTCTCCAGTTCGAGGTCGACAATGTCGTCCATGATGCGTTGCGCCTTAGCAACGTGCGAACGGAAGAGTTCGAAGTTGAATTTTGCCTCCTTCGTGAATGGGTTCTCCACGTACGAGTAGAGGTTCACCGAGAGCAGACGGCACGAGTCGTAAGGGCAGAGTGGAATCTCGCCACATGGGTTTGTTGAAACGGTGCGGAAACCGAGGTCGGCATAGCAGTCGGGTATGCTTTCGCGTATGATGGTGTCCCAGAAGAGTACGCCTGGTTCGGCACTCTTCCATGCGTTGTGTACTATTTTGCTCCACAGTTTCTTTGCCGAGATCTTCTTCTCCACCAAAGGGTTGGAGCTATCGATAGGGAAACGTTGTGTGTATGGTTTATCTGCCACTGCAGCCTCCATGAACTCGTCATCGATCTTCACGCTGACGTTGGCACCAGTCACTTTTCCTTCTGTCATCTTTGCATCGATGAACGCCTCGCTGTCTGGATGCTTTATGCTTACGGAGAGCATGAGCGCACCGCGTCTGCCGTCCTGCGCCACCTCGCGAGTAGAGTTGCTATAGCGCTCCATGAAGGGCACGAGGCCCGTTGATGTGAGAGCCGAGTTGTTCACCGGCGTTCCCTTTGGGCGTATTTGCGAGAGGTCGTGACCCACGCCACCGCGTCTTTTCATCAGCTGCACCTGCTCCTCGTCGAGTCGCATGATTGCTCCATACGAGTCGCCATCGCCATCGATGCCAATCACGAAGCAGTTGCTGAGCGAAGCCACCTGGAAGTTGTTGCCGATACCGGTCATGGGGCTTCCTGCTGGAATGATGTAGCGGAAGTGGTCGAGCAGTTGGAATATCTCCTCTGCCGACATCGGGTTAGGATATTTCTTCTCTATTCGAGCTATCTCGTTAGCCAGACGATGGTGCATATCCTCGGGCGATTGCTCGTAGATATTGCCATAGCTATCTTTCATAGCATATTTGTTCACCCAAACACGCGCAGCGAGTTCGTCGCCTGCGAAGTAGTTAAGCGAAGCTTTGCTTGCTTCGTCGTAAGAGTATGTTTTTAAGTTTTCCATTTGTTTTTAGTCTCGGTAGTGTGTATTTAGTCTTTCCGTTTGCAAAGATAGTGTAATTTGGAGACATATACGGCTATCGGAAACATAAAAATTTCCGATAGCCGTTTGTTTATATAAAAAAGTAGTTAGCGAAGATGCAAATCTTTTACTTCACAAGAACCTTATATGTAACGCCTGCAACCTTCACGATATATATACCGCGTGAGAGGCAGATGCGCTCTGTGTCGGTGGCTGTGCGCTGTGCTACGAGTGCACCATCGGTGGTGTAGACATCGATGGTCTTACCAGCTGCACCAGTGATGACGATTGAGCGATACTCAACGTTCACGTTCATGTCAGTTGCATTGATATCGTTGATGCCTACTGTAACCTCTACTTCTGCAAGGTTAGAAGCGAGCGATTCGCCCTTGTCATAGACTGCTGTTACTACGTAGCCGTACTTAGCCGACTCTCTGAGCGATTTGTCGGTGAAGCTCTCGCCACTGATGAGCGACTTGTTCACCTTCTTGCCGTCGCGGTAGACGTTGTATCCGTTGAGTTGCAATTCCTCAGGTTTAGAGTCTGCCTCAACGAACTTGATGTCGTCGATGAGCAGAGCGAACTTATTGTTTGAGACGCAACGTATAGCGAAGTACTTTGTGCCAGCCGGTAAGCGGTACTGGTACTCCTCCCATTTCTGAACATTGTTCACATCCTCCGTGTCACTGAGTTTCTCGAAGTTGGCTATTGCCTTACTTGTCTTTGAGTAGAGCACCTCGAACTGCTCTGGAATAGCAGCTCCGCCCATGCCTGCCTTAGCGAAGAAGCTGATAGTCTGTGCTTCGCCATTGAGCTGTGGCGAGATGAGCCAGTCGTCGTTCTGTGCCTTGGTAGCACCGCCGTCGGTAGATGCGCAGCTGAAGCTTACGAGCATCTGGTCGCCTGTGTGTGCTTCCCATGTCTGGAACGGGATGCCAGCCTTCTCTGCGTTGAACACCTGGAAAGCCATCGGCTCGCCAGCATGGTCGTACTTGAGCGGTCCAAACATTGTGTTGAGTGTGATTTGGATAGTTTTCTGCTTGTCGCCGTCGTACATTGTCCAACCACCAACGCCGTCAATGCTGAATGTCTTGTAGTCCTCGAACGATTCCTCTGTCACTTTCGGTTTGCGGTTGAGGAGGTCAGGTGCTGTCCATGCAAGGTTTACATAATTGCCTGCTGCTGTAGCCTTCAGAGCTGTTGGTACAGGATAGTCGGGCAGGAGAATCTTCACTTCGTTCTTCGCCGAGGCGTTGTTCTCTGGCAATTCATCCTTAGCGTAGTTGACTGTTGCGTGATATGTAGACTCCTCTGGGTCGAGAACTGATGTTACGTCCTTCATAATCACAGTCTTGACCATATCGCACGGGATGTCAACACCATCGATGCGGTTCACCTCCTTGTCGTTCTTGTAGAGCACGATGTCGTAGTCGGTGCCCTTAACGTCTGTGTTGGTGTTGTTGCGGAATGAAAATTCTACAACCGACTCGCTGCCAGCCTTCACTCTCTCCTCTGTCTCGATGCTCATAGCCATGAGATCGGCAGCGGCTTTCTCAACGATAGCTACGTTGTCGTAAGCCACGAAGTTGTCGAGGTTCTTCACCGCTTTACCCTCGAATCCGATGCGCAGGAATTTGCAATCCTTGTACGGTGTGAGGTCTATGCTGAAGCGGTTCCAACCCTTTGTGCCTTCTGCTGTAGAGATGCGGCGCACGTCTACAAACTCGCCGTAGTCTTTCTGTACGCTGATGTTCAGTTCGTCGCCGTCGCCATTAAGGTATGCCCAGAAGTTGAGCACGGGGCTCTTCATATTCTTGATGTCCACCTTTGGCGACTCGCTACGTACCGACTTGCCAACAGCTGTAGCCGAGAATGTCTGCAGACCGCCGTCGTTGTCCTGTGCTAAGGTGACGGTCGATTCGGTTGCTGCGTAGCAGTAAGCATCGCCAATCTCTCCGTTGGTCATGTTCGTAATCCATGGTCCGCTCTTCATTGTGCAGTTCTTGAACGACTCAATCATCGGAGCCTTCAATGCCGGTCCGGCGATTGCGGTTACGGTCTGCCATTGCTCGCGTCCGCCACCGCTGCTGTTCACTGCGTAGACACTATAGCCAGTGTATTCCTGCTTGCTCTTGATATTGAGCTGCTCGTCGTAGTAGTTGTTGTTGCCGAGCGATACGTCTTCGGAAGAGCTGCCTATAGATATGTAGTATGTAAGTCCGGCAGGGTCGATATATCCGCCGTGCAGTCCGAGTGGTGCATCCCATGTGACGTGGATGAGTCCCTCCTTGTTGAGGTCTTCTACAGCCTTAAGGTTGCGTACTGCGCCCGGCTTGTCAATACCTACATAGACGGTGAGTGTTGTTTCCAAGCCTTCCTCGCCGGCAGCGTTCACAGCTACTGCGGAATACTTATGGTTTGCCGACTCTACACCCTCGTCCTTGAATGTGCGCTCTGCACCAGGAGCGACGTTTGTAAATGTGGTGATGTTTGTGCCGTCGCGGAAGAGTTTCAATTGCACATTGCCCGAAAGCGCAGCACCGGTGATGGTTGTGGTTGGTGCCTGCACGCTGATGTTGGCGTAAGAAGCACCCTTGTCACCTGGCACAACCTTGAAGTTAGCTGGTACCTCTGGTGCGGTTGTTGGCACCTCCGTAATCTTCATGTTGTCTACGAAGAGCGCGCTCTGGTTTGCCTCGCTCACGCTGTGAATACCGAAGTAGTGCAGACCGTCCTCCTTGGCGCGGTATGTGCCAGTAAGGGTGTGGCGACGCGGATCGTATGTGATGTCGGTCGGTGCGATAATCTCCTCGGTGAGTGCCTCTGCTGTAGGAGCCAAGCCTACGGCTGCAGCTACGCGCTCTACGGGGTAGGTGTTAACAGCATCGAACGAGAACTTGTAAGCTGCGTTCTTCTTCATGTTCACTGCTGGCGATACGAGCCAGTCGTCGCCCGCGTTTTCTGCGTTGTACTTATAAGTGGCTGCTTCATAGTCGCTATCGAAAGTCCAAGTCGATTTGTCGTTATTTGCGTCGATAACTGTCAGCTGGTCGAAGAGTTCTTCGCTGTGTATAGAGTTCTCGTACGGCAACTTCACGCTTACACCGATGGTTACGTTAGCCGACTCTGCAAACTCGCTCTGCATGTCGCCGTTGTTGGCTGCCACCTTATAATAATAGGTGGTGAGGTCGGGCGAAGCAATATTGTCGGTGTATGTGCTCTCGGTCAGACCCTCTGCAAGAGTCGTTACATCCGTTGCATCGTTGTTGTTCACACGCACTACGGTGTAGGTCAGTTTGTCGGCATCGAAGAAGCCGCCGTTGACACCTGCGGTCGGTGCCTTCCACGTTAGGGTGACGTTCTGTCCCTTCGCCGAAGCCTTGAGAGCCGTTGGCTTCTTCGGCTGGTCGTAGCCCAGGCGCACGCTCTGCGATACTGGTGCGCTCACTGCAGCCGGTGTGGTGCTGCTTGCGGCAATCTCTGCTGTTACCGAAACGTTTGTCATACCGCTGATTTTGGTGGTGAAGTCGGTTGTGACAGCTGCGCCGGCGGATGCGGTGCCCGTCTTGGCTACAACACCATTCAAGCGCACGGTGTAATTAAGCGAACCGCTGAGCGCAGCATCCTTCACGTCCTTTGTAGGCATAGTGAACTTCACTGTGCCGCTTGTGAGTCCGGTGAGGTCGACAGAGAGGTTGCTCACTGTCTGCGGAACCGTCTTCAGCGTGAGGTCCTGCTTGATATAAAGACCCGTAATCTGGTCGTTAGCATAGTTGTCAATGAAGTTGCACACCTCAGTTCCCTTGCCGGTAGTAGGATCAATCTCGATGATGCGTGTCGCCCAATAGTCCTTATCGAGCATAGCCCAATAGATTTTGCCTGTAGAGTAGTCGCATGTTGCGCTCTGGAAGAGCTTGAACGGCTCGTAGCCAGTTTCGCCGACCACCGTTGCCGTACCGCTATACTTGTTCACGGCATAGAGCTTACCGCTTCTGCCGATAGTGTATAGGTCGCCATTTCGGTTGCAGGTGATAGCCACCATCGACTCGGGCAGTTCGCCGATTGTCTCGCTATTAGATGTATAG